>Ga0255338_1000223_pt1 | contig 228479 bp, 215 predicted proteins | sample MeOH1_35cm_T4_19_FD_203715 | JGI IMG/M metagenome (GOLD analysis project Ga0255338, IMG submission 203715) | Sandy soil microbial communities from University of British Columbia, Vancouver, Canada - MeOH1_35cm_T4_195 | ecosystem: Engineered > Artificial ecosystem > Sand microcosm >...
CCCTTCATCGAGCACCTCCGAAGCATCAGGTGCTCACACAGGAATCACAACCGATTCCTCCTGTTCAAGAACTTTGGGTTCGCAAAAACACTGGACGCTGTCTCGCCGACTTGTGGGTAATCGCAAGACGGCGCGGGGCGCCTTGCCTGCAAGCGGACGCGGGCGCCACGGGAAGCTTCGCACCGACGAGGCGCTGCGGGCCGATCCCCGTCCGCGCGCGCCATCGGGAAAGCACGCCAGACCGGCATCGTCTTCCACGCCGATGGGGGAGGCCGGACCGCGCGCGGGGCGTTGGGCTGAAAAGGGTACAAAGAAAAGCCCCGCCGAAGCGGGGCCTATAATAGGACACGAAAAACAAATCGCGCCAAGATGGGAATGCCAGATCACCAATCAGTTGGCATTCTTGATCTTCAACCCATCCTCATAAGATACTTCCTTATAATCCGAGAGAGAAGAATATTTCAGACCAACGTCAGCAAGCGCATCGAGCTTGGCGGCCGTGTCGAACTTCTTCAACTTTACCTTATCGACATAAAATGTATCGATAAGCTCATTGTATACCGACGTTTCGTCAATGAAGATTGCGAATATCTTCACATCTCCAAATCGTATGAACAGCCGGTTTCCCTGCGGCAGATCGGCGATATAGATGAAATAATTTCCATCCGCATCGAGTGCCGCTCCGAAGCTCTCAACGAGTTTGGGCAGGGTTTCATAATTTGCAATTGACCCGGCGAGGAAACCGATCCCCGGCTTACCGCTTTCAGAAACGGAAAAGACCTCCTTGATGACGGTCTCGGGACCATCGTAGGAAATCTCGCCGCGATAGCCGAAGCGACCGGCAACGTGGGTATCGGCGTTCAGGAGAGGCTTCAAAAGCCGGCCTTCGGTGTCGAGCTTGCCGAAAGGCGTATCTGCAATAGCCGTCATAAAAATAGTCCTCTTCAAAAGTCGTTATGGGCATGCCCGGGAGTATCCCGCCGCTTTCATCAACGGGCACTTGTCGTATTTCAGAATTATTACTTAAAGATACTACTTGCAGCGCCCTGCCATTATAACTTCGGCAACGCGGGTTTTGGTCTACCGCCTCAGGGACATTCTCCGCGTAGCGCCCAGCTACGATCGTCCCGATGACGAAGGATGTCCTAGCACGGGAGGAACCAATCGAGAAATCGGGTTAAGCCCGGAGGAGCGGGGTCGCGCGGTCCCTGAAGACCCCCTGAGGAAATTTCGAGCCGGCCTGCGGCGGGTGGAAGCTGGCGCAGCCGCTCCCCCGACACCGAGGCGGATGGCAAGGCCTGGATGCGCTCTCCCCGCCGGACCGTTCGGGGATCCGGCGGGGAGATCGTTGATGCGCTATGGCCGCCACTGGCGGGGTCGTCGCCCGCCAGGCCCTGTTCGCCAATGGCCTGCCCGGCTCAATGGTCCAGGTTGCCCTCGGCGAAGAAGTGCTTGCGGATATCCTGGGTGAACCGGACGAACTGGGATTCGCCCATGATGGAGAGTTCACGCGGGCGGGGCAGATCGATGTCGTAGATCGCCTCGATCGCCCCCGGCCGGTTCGACATCACCACCACCCGGTCGGCGAGATAGACCGCCTCGGGAATGGAATGGGTGATGAGCAGCACCGTCTTGCGGGTTTCTATCCAGATGCGCTGGAGTTCGGCATTCATGCGCTCGCGGGTCATGGCGTCGAGCGCGCCGAACGGCTCGTCCATCAGCAGGACGCTGGGATCGTGCACCAGCGCACGGCAGATGGCGGCGCGCTGCTGCATGCCGCCGGACAACTCCCACGGAAAGCGTTCCTCGAAGCCATCGAGCCCCGCCGTCTTGAGGAGCCGTGCGGCCGCCGCGCGATAGGCCGCCTTGTCGCGCCCGCGCATCTCCACCTGGAGCAGGATGTTGTCGCGCACGTTGCGCCACGGCAGCAGCACCGGGCTCTGGAACACGATGCCCACGTCGTCCAGCGGCTCCTTCACCGTCTTGCCGCCGATGGCGATGGCGCCGCTGGTGGCGGGCAGCAGACCCGCCACCAGCTTCAGCAAGGTGCTCTTGCCGCAGCCGCTCGGCCCGACAATGGCGACGAACTCGCCGCGGGCGATCGTCAGGTCGATGGGCCGGAGCGAGGGCACGTGCCCGCCCTTCGACTTGTAGGTCTTGGTGAGGCTGGAGATTTCGATGTGCGCCTCGCGCGCCGCGGCAACGGGCGACGGTGCAGCAGGCGCCGGGGCGACGGCGTGGAGGGCCATTCGAGCTGCTCGCGTGACATGACCTGTCATGGGAGGAATTCCGCCGTGTAATAGTCGGTGGGCTGGCCGCGCTCGGACGCCGTCATGCCGCCATATTGGGTCAGCACGTCGAGCGTGTCCGCGATGAGCGCGGGATTCATCTGGAAGGGGCGCGGGCCGAGCGCGTTCGGGGCGCTGTAGAGGGCCTGCGAATATTGCAGGCTGCGCAGTTGCGCGTCGGGAAGGCCCATCTTGGGATAGGCGGCGAGGAGCACGTCGATGGCCCCCTTCGGGTCCTTCTGCGCCGCCTCCACGGCTCGGGTCGTTGCCCGCATGAACCGCTTGACCAGGTCGCCCCGCGACTTGATGGTCTCGTTGCTCGTCACGATGCCGAGGCTGACGATGTTCACGCCGACATCGGTGAAGCGAAGCATCGTCACCGGCTTGTTGATGATGTCGGGCAGGCGCGCGCCCTGTTCCGTGGTGTAGCCGATCAAGCCGTCCGCCTGGTTGTTCACCACCGCGTTGAGCTTGGTCTGCGCATCACCGGAAACAGTACGCACGCTGGAGTCGGCGACACCGATCTTCTTCAGGTAAAGCGGCAGCAGCGGCGTCACGGCATCCCCGGGGGTGATCGCGATGATCTTGCCGGCGACGTCCTTCGGGTCCTTGATCTTGCCCTCGGGCGAGACGATGGCGGCGGGGGTGCGCTGCAGGAGCACGCCGACCGCTTTCAGCGGCGCGCCCTTTGCGACCGCCTTCATCATCACCGTCACGTCGGCCAGGCCGAAGGTCACCGTACCGGCGGCCGCCGCCTGGACCGTCACGCCGGAACCACGGCCCTCCTGGATCTCGAGGTCGATGCCCTCGTCCCGGTAGAAGCCCTTGTCACGGCCGAGAACGAAGGGCGCATGCTCGCCGTAGGCGAACCAGTTGAGCATCAGCACCGCCTTGTCGAGCGGCTTTGCGGCGGTCTGGGCCAGAGCCGGAGCGACGAGGCCGGATGCGATGCACAATGCGATGACATTTCGCCAGATCATGATTTCCTCCACCGTTGGTTTTGTTTTTTACTTTTATGTCCTTGCGCGCCTTTAGGCGGCGCCGGCCGCATCCGTGCGGCGCGAGGCGTGCCAGGGGATCAGCAGGTGTTCCAGCAGGTCGAGGGCGGTGAACAGGATCACCCCCATCATGGACAGCACGAACAACGCCGCGAACATGAGCGGCAGGTCGAAATTGCCGTTGGCGATTTGCAGGACGTAGCCGATGCCGGAATTCGACCCGACGAACTCGCCCACCACCGCCCCCACCACCGCAAGGGTGATGGACACCTTGAGCCCGCCGAAGATGCCGGGCAGGGCATGGGGCAGCCGGATGCGCAGGAACGTGCGCACCGGCCCGGCGCGCATGGAGCGGGCAAGGTCGATCATCTCCGCGTCGATACTCTTGAGCGCCAGCACGGTCGCAACCACCACCGGGAAGAACCCGAGCAGGAAGGCGGCGATGATCTTCGGCACGATGCCGAAGCCGAACCACACCACGAACAGCGGCGCCACGGCGATCTTCGGCACGCTCTGGGAGAAGACGAGGATCGGGTAGAGATAGCTCTCGATTGTGCGGGACGAGGCGATCAGCAGCGCCACCGGAATCCCGAACAGCGCACTGAGCAGGAAGCCGCCGAGGGTGGCGTAGAGCGTCGGCAGGCTCTCGCGCAGCAGCAGCGGCCACTGGGCCACCACCTGCTCCACCACCAGCGACGGGGCGGGGATGAGGTACGGCGGAATCTTGAAGATCCGCACTCCGATGTCCCATCCGACCAGGATCACCGCCACCAGCAGCAGCGGTCGGGCGGCCTCCGAGGAGGCCAGCTTCTTGAGGGTGCCGAGCATGACATGCGCCTTTCCGGTGCTGCGTCAGACGACGCTCTGGTGCTGGTCGCCCAGCCCGGCGATGCCGAGCCGGACGCGGGCGCCGCGGGTGAGGTAGGTGGGCGGCTTCAGGCCGAGGCCGACACCGGCCGGCGTGCCGGTGATGATGAGATCGCCGGGCGCGAGCGTCATGAAGCGGCTGACATAGCTCACCACCTCGGCGACGCCGAAGATCATCTGCGCAGTGGAACTGGACTGGCGCATGAGGCCGTCCACCTCGCAATACATGTGGAGGGCCTGCGGGTCCGGCACCTCGTCCGCCGTCACGAGATAGGGGCCGACCGGGCAAAAGGTGTCGTGGCTCTTGCCCTTGGTCCACTGACCGCCGTGCTCCAGCTGGTGGGCGCGCTCGGACACGTCATGGGCGACGCAGTAGCCGAACACATGGTCGAGCGCGGCTTCCGCCGTCACGTCCCGCGCGGTGCGGCCGATGACGACGCCCAGCTCCACCTCCCAGTCGGTCTTCTGCGATCCTTCCGGCAGGCGAATGGCATCGTTCGGGCCACAAAGGGAGGTGGTGGCCTTCAGGAACAGAATGGGCTCGGAAGGGATGGCCGCGCCGCACTCTCGGGCGTGATCGTGATAATTGAGCCCGATGCCGACGATCTTGCCGATCCGGGCGAGCGGCTCCGCGAGACGTACCGTGCCGTCCACCACCGGAAGCGTGGCTGGATCGAGAGCGCGCAGGGAGGAAAGGCGGGCCGGGTCGTCGAACATGGCCTTGTCGATATCGCCCACATGTCCGGCGAGGGAACGCAGCGTGCCGTCCGGGGCGGCGAGGCCTGGGCGCTCCTCGCCGGGCGCGCCGTATCTGAGGAGCTTCATTGCATGTCCTTCCGGGCGGAGGCGCGCAGGTCTTCAGCGCGGATGCGGGTTTCCAGCCAGTAGATGCTGCGGTCGAGGTCGCGGGCGCCGGGCGAGAGGCGCCGTTCGAGACGCTCCGCCCCCTCCTCCGCCTGGGCGCGGTCGAGGGCCTCGATGGCGATCAGGTAACGCTGCCTGCCGGGGCCGCCGGCATAGATCCGGCGCTCCGCCGTCATGATGCTGGAAGCCTCCGCATCCACCTCGTAGAGGGCCCCGGAAACGGCCGCGAAGCCGTTGCCGGACAGCGCCTCGACCACCTGGTTTTCCAGTGTTTCGGCCGGCCGCTCATCGTCGAAGCGCAGCAGCAGGACATAGGGCGCGTAGCCCCCCTCCGGCCCGACCGCACGCAGCTTGCGATAGAGTGTGCGGGTGGGATTGCGGAAGTGGGCCAGGGCCTCCTGCGTCCAGGGCGTGGGGCGGTTCAGGGCGGAGAGATAAGCCTCGCTCCGCAACACTTCCGGCCCGGCCGTGACGTAGCACATGAAGAAGTTGGGGCCGCCGGGGGCGCCGCGATAGCGCCGCCCCTCGATAAAGCCCGGTATGCCGAGGCGCTCGGGAATGTGCTCGCAATTGTGCCATTCCTGGTAGCGCAGCTGGTAGTCCTGGTCGATGTCGGACCAGAAGCCCATGAAGCCGAGATGACCGTTCATCGGTGCGGCCTCCCGGGCTCAGAACAGGCCGTCGCGGACTTCGTAGCGGGTGGGCTTGCCGTAGATGGGCATGTCACGCTCCACCCAGTGGGCCACCCAGTCGATCATCCGGGCCAGCGGCACGTTCGGGTAGCCGAACAGGCGCTGCGACAGGAACGTGCTGTTGACCCAGCCGGTGGGCTCCTCGGCGCCGTCGAAGATGGGCGCCTTGCCGAACTTCTCGCCGAAGGCATGGGCGATGGCCCGCACGCTCGCCTGCTCCGGCCCGCCGATATTGATGGGGGAGGTGGGGCTGGTGGCGTGCTTCAGGCAGCGCAGGATCTGCGCATTGGCGTCGCCCTGCCAGATGACGCTGGCGTGGCCGGTGCGGATCGGGATGGGCTCGCCCTTGATGACCCACCGGGCGATGTCATGCAGCACACCATAGCGCAGGTCGATGGCGTAGTTCAGCCGGATGAGACGGCCGGCCGTGCCCCAGCTGTGGGAGCCATACTGGAACGCGCGCTCGCGGCCGACGCAGGAATTGGCGTAGTCGCCCACCGGGCGGGGCTCCACCCGCTCGTCCCAGCCATTGTGGGCGACGACGCCGAAGGGATAGACGCACAAGGTGGAGAAGGCGACGATGCGTGAGGCGCGATAATGCGACGCGACGGTGGCCGGAACCATGGTGTTCATGGCCCAGGCGAAGGAGGGGTCGTCATTGGTGCCGAACTTCTTGCCGGCCATGTAGACCACGTTGGCGGCGCGCGGCAGCTTCGCCACGGCGGCCTGGTCGAGCAGGTCACACTTGATGGTCTCGATGCCCCAGTCCTCAAGCTCTTCCTGCGATCCGGCCTCGGAGAAGCGGGCGACGCCGATCACCCTCTTGCCGGGCGCGGCGCGCTTGGCCATGCGGGCGAGGGAGGGGCCGACCTTGCCGGCGACGCCGAGGACGACGATGTCACCGTCCACGGCGGCGAGATCGTCGATCAGGCCTTGTGTCGGCCGTGAGATCAGCTCCTCGAGCTGCTCTTCGGTGTCAATGAGGTCAGGCAGGGTTTCGAAAGTCAGGCGTCCACTCAAGATACTGCTCCCTGGTGCCGGGCTGGTCCTGCCGCGGGGACATGCCCCATCGGCGGCGGCCTCAATTTAGGTAACTGCGTTACCATTCATAAAAGGGCTATATGGAGCGTTTTTCGCTGTCAATCGCCAATTTGAGTAATTTTATTGCGCGCCGATCGCTTGTATGGTCGATAAATAAGGGTAACATCGTTACAACAATGACTGCCGCGGGTTTTCGGGCGAGAGAGATGGTGCGTCAGATGGTGCGAGAGACGGCAAAGATCACAGCCCAGGGGCGGCCGGAGAAGGTCGACGAGACCATCGTGTCGGTGGAACGGGCGTTCGAGATCGTCGGAATGTTGGCCGACTCCGTGGACGGCCTGCCCCTGTCCGAGATTTCCCGCCGCCTGAACCTCAACAAGGCGATCGTCAGCAAGCTGCTGAACACGCTGGAAGGCATGATGCTGGTGTGGCGGGACGAGCGCGCCCAGCGCTATTACCTCACCTACCGCATCAGCAATCTCGGCCTGCGCCACCTCCAGACCAGCCGGCTCCTCGACCAGTGCTCCGCTGCCCTGCGCCAGCTCGCGGAAGAGACCGGCGAACTGGTCCGCCTCGCCATTGTCGAGCCCGGCGGACAGAGGATCGTGTGGGTGCAGTCCTTCGCGGGCAGCAAGCGATCCCTGCGGATTGACCCGAACTACACCCTCGAAATCGGCCTCCACACCCACGCCACCGGCAAGGCATGGCTATCGACGTTACCCTTTGATGCCGCCCTGAAGCTGCTGCTTCAGCACGGGCTTGAGCCGGCGACGGCCCATTCCAAGACGTCCATCTCCGAGATCCGGGCGGAGCTGGAAGAGGCGGCGCGACGTGGCTTTGCGCTGAGCTATGAGGAAAACGAACTGGGTGTGGGGGCGGTGGCCGCACCCATCAAGGCGTCGACCCTGGGCGGGGCCTCCGAATGCGTGGGGGTGGTGAGTCTTGCCGCCCCGACCAATCGCATGAGCCGGACGGATCTCGAAAGTTGCGGCTCCATCGTCGTCTCCACCACCACGCGGCTTGGCGAAACCTGGCCGCTGGAAGCCAGGGCTCGCAGCGGGGCGTTCCCCCGCATGGTGGAATAGAGCGGCACCCGCCCTTCCCAAAACAGATCTGCCAGAAGGTCCCTCACATGAGCCAAGGGGAAGGCGCGCGCGTGCGCCTCGTCGACGCCGAGCTGATGGAGCGCACGGTGCGCCTGCGCCTGCCGTTCCGCTTCGGCATCACCACCATGACGCAGGCGCGTCAGGCCGTGCTGCGCGTACGCGTCGAGCGCTCCGACGGCGCGTCCGCGGCGGGGATCGCGGCGGAATGCCTGCTGCCGAAATGGTTCGACAAGAGCCCCGACCTGAGCGACGCCGACAATGTGGAGCAGTTGCGCACGTCGCTCGCCATCGCCCTCGACCTCTACCGGCAGGCCGGCGCCGACACGCCTTTCGGCCTATCGGCCAGCGTCTATCCGCAGCAGCAGGCCCGCTGCGCCGCCTTCCAGCTCAATCCCCTCGTCGCCTCCTACGGGCCGGCCCTCGTGGACCGGGCGGTGATCGATGCGGTGGGCCGCATGCTCGGCCTCTCGTTTGCGCAGATGGTCACCCGCAACGTGCCCGGCCTCGCCGTCACCGCACTGACGCCGGACCTTGCGGGCTTCGACCTCGACGCCTTCCTTGCCAGCCTCGCGCCCCGGCCGAGCATCGCGGTGCGCCATACGGTGGGGCTGGTGGACGCCCTCGGCGAGGACGATCTCGATGCGAGCGCGCCGCACGACGGGCTGCCGCGCACGCTGGAGGAAGTCGTGCGGGCCTATGGCTGTCGCTATTTCAAGATCAAGGTCGCCGGTGATCCCGCCGCGGATCTCGACCGGCTGGAGCGCATCGCCGCCGTGCTCGACACATCCGCCGGGCCCTATCTCTCCACGCTCGATGGCAACGAGCAATATGGCGACGTGGAAGGGATCACCGAGCTCTGGCGCCGCATCGGCGAGCGGCCGTCGCTCCGGCAGCTTGCAGCCTCGGTGCTGTGCATCGAGCAGCCGATCAAGCGCGCCGTCGCCCTGGAGCGCGACGTGCGCTCGCTCTCCGCTCTCAAGCCCATGATGATCGACGAATCGGATGGCAATCTGGATGCCTTCCCGCGCGCCTTGGCGCTCGGCTACCAGGGCGTTTCCAGCAAGAGCTGCAAGGGTTTCTACAAGTCCATCCTGAATGCGGCCCGGGTGGCGCGGCGCAACGGGGAAGACGGCGGCGCGCGGTTTTTCCTCTCCGCCGAGGACCTGTGCACCTGGGCGGGCGTCAGCACGCAGCAGGACCTCGCGCTCGTCTCGCTGCTGGGCCTCGCCCACGTGGAGCGCAATGGCCACCACTATGTCGACGGCATGTCGTTCGCGCCCGATGACGAGCAGGACCGTTTCGTGGCGATGCATCCGGACCTCTACCACCGCGCTCCGGGACAGCCGGCTCGCCTGACGATTCGCCAAGGGCAACTGGCCATCGGGTCCCTCAACTGTCCGGGGTTTGCCGTGAACGTTGCGGTGTGAGGTCTTACGAAGGGGCGGCAGTTTGGGCACGATCAGCGCGGCGCCGGCATGAAAAGGCCCCCGCCGCGCGGGCGAGGGCCAGGTTCGTTGGTTTCTTTGCTCGCGCGTCTTGCAGGCTTTCAGGCCCGATCCCGGAAGCCGCAGGACGAACGGCTACTCCGCCGCGCGCATGTTGAGCCTCGCCTCGGCGAGGCCGGTGAGCTTGGCGTCGGCCGCCTTTTCCTCGTCCAGGGTGCGCTGGAGCACGGTGGCGCAGTCATTGCGCCCCAGCCGCTTGGCCCACGCGATCAGCGTGCCGTAGCGCGTGATCTCGTAATGCTCCACCGCCTGGGCGGCCGCGGCGAGGGCGGCGTCCAGCACCTCCTCGTCGGCCACTTCGCTGGCCACGTCCTCAGCCTCCTCGATGATGCCGTCGATGGCGGGACATTTGACCGTCTTCGCCTCGACGCCATGCATGCGGAACACCTCTTCGAGGCGCGTCACATGGCCCTCCGTCTCCCCGAGATGGGTCTGAAATGCCTGCTTGAGGCTCGAACTCGAGGCCTTCTCGATCATGGTGGGAAGCGCCTTCAGGATGCGCTTCTCGGCGTAATAGATGTCTCGAAGAGTGTGGACGAACAGGTCGTCCATCGAATGGATGTCTTTTGAGAAGAAGCCCATGGTCGTCTCCTGTGCTATGGGGTTGGCAGTCAGGCGAAGCCCGGCGCCTCAGCGCCCGGTGCTCTTGTGGACAGGCTCGGAGGCAGGATTCCGCTCGCGCGCTGCGTGCTTGTCGTCCGCCCCGCCCTGGCCGCTCTTGCGGCCGGCTTCCGAAGCCCGCTCGCGCTCGCCTTCGAACCCGCCACCCTGCTGGCCACGGCCATGGTCCTGCTGCTGCTGCTGGTGCTCCTCCGCACGCTTGCGCTCGGCCTCGGAGGCGCGATCGTTGGTGGGATTGCCTGAACCACCCTGCTGTCGATTGTTCATCGATGTCGTCCTCGTTTGCCCCCGTGGACCAACGGAGGGCAGCGAGGTGTGTTCCCGCATCCCTTGGAAAGAAAAAGGTCAAGCTTGGCGACCCTTTCCGGATGGCGGACGAGATAAGCAGACGCCTCTCCGTGGAAAGACATCGGCACAGCTCGTGCTTAAGCTTTATAAATCCACATCGAATGGCAGCACCTACCGAGACAAGCCTCGCCTGTGCAGCGGGCGCCGAAGATCTACAGCTCAGTTATCGTCCGGAAGCTGCGCCTCATCCATGGCGACATTGGTGCAGGAGAGGCTGTCCTCCGGCTCGTCGAAGGGCACCCGCGTCAGGAACACGCACCGCGTCCCTTCCGCCGCCGCGAGCCAGGAAACGAGGCGCTGGCTGATGCCGGCTGACACCTCCGAATCGTCCACCGGCTTGAAGGCTGCGTCGGCCGGCAGTTGCGGCCCGCTCTTCCTTGCGCCCTTCAGGTCGCTGATGGCCGGGACCAGGGAAAGGGTGTCCGCCGCGTCGGTGGCGGTGACGAGGGGCATGAGCGTGAGGGTGAACTGGTCCCATGCGCCCTTGCCGAGCCGGGTCGCCTCCGCCTCGCCGGTCACGGTGGCACGGAACATCGGCTGGCCGCCGGGACCCGCCACGACGGTCGCATTCTGGATCTTGAACTTGCGCTGCCCCGCCGCCCCGCCTTCCGGCGCCCCCCCGGACAGGAGGCGGGCGAGAGTCCCCTCCGCATAGGATTTCAGCTTCGCGTCGGAAACCTTGTCGCCGTCGGCGATCTTGGCCCGGGGAATCACGGCGAGAACCGTTTCCCCGCACTGCGCCGGCAGCGTGACCGCGACCACCTGCGGGACGCGGCGGATCTCCTGCGCCGTCTTCGCCTCACTGCCCACCGGCACGGCGATCTCCACGTTCACATCGTCGCCCGAGCGCGCGGCGAGGCGCAGCCGGCTCCAGAGATCCTTCATCTTCACCCTGGCCGTTCCGCCCTGCTGCGGCTCCACCATCACGTCGCGGTCGGCGAGCACAGCGGGCGCGGCGGGCAGGCTCGTGAGGTCGGCCGCGCGCAGTTGCAGGCTGAGGGCGCCATAAAGGGCTCCGCACCAATTGTCCGCGTCGTGCTGGAGCGCGAGGGCCGCCTCGGAGAAGCCCGCCGCCGGCCGGAACAGGGTGACGGCGTCGACACCCGGGACGCTCGCCGTCTCCTCCAGAATGCGGTGCAGACCGCGCTGGTTCTCGCTGAAGGCGAGACTGTAGGCCTGCGTGCCCTCACCGATCGTGAGGCGCAGCACGCCGTCCGCCTGCGTGCCGGACACCGGGATTGCCGCGCGGGGATCGCCGACGGGGGGCGCAACCGTGCCGGTTACCTTGCCGCCGCTGATGTCGAGGGTGACGATGGCGATGCGGTAGGGCTCGAAGAAGGGCAGGCCGGTCGCCATGAACGGCTCCGCCGCGCCCGCCCCGTGGCCGGCCGCGAGGAGGCCGAGGGCGGCCGCGAGGCATGTGAATCCGGCACGGGGTGCGATCTTCCGGGACATGTGCATGCCTCCCTCTGGGACTGCCGTGTTCGGCGCGCTCAATAGCACGCGCGTTCCCTAGGCCCAAAGGCCCGCAAGTTCGCCCGCCGAGAAGCGCAAGAAAACCGCGGGGACGCGGGCGGGACTTAAAGCGTGCACGGGGAAATGCTAGAGGCGGCGCATTCCCCAAACGGATGCTGCGCCATGACCTCCCCCCTCCCCGCCCGGCGCACCCTGCGCCTTTCCACCCCCGACGGAGTGGGCATCGCCGCCGAATTGTCCGGAGCCGAAGCGGGGCGGTCCCTTCTCTTCATCCATGGCTTTTCCCAGTCCGGCCTGTGCTGGAGCCGGCAGACCGAGAGCCCGGTCCTCGCCGGCTTCCGCATGGCCACCTACGACTTTCGCGGCCATGGCGGATCGGACCGCCCTCGGGGCGCGACCTTCTACAACGAGCCCGCGCGCTGGGCCGACGAGGTCGCGGCGGTGATCGACGCTTGCGGCCTTGATCGCCCAGTTCTGGTGGGCTGGTCCTATGCCGGGCGCATCATTTGCGACTATTTGGGCCGGCATGGCAGCGCGGGCATTTCCGGCATCGTGTTCGTGGATGCCGCAATCAGCAACGAGCGACGCTTCTACGGGCGCTGCAACCGCCTGATGCGGCAGATGTGCAGCACCGATCCGGCGGAGAACATCGCCGCCACCCGCGCCCTCCTGCGCCGCTGCTTCGCGGCCCCGGTGCCGCAGCCCTTGTTCGAGCTCCTGTTCGGCGTGAACATGCTGGTGCCGGCTGAGGTGCGGGCAGCCCTGTTCGGCCGGCCGGCGGACTATGACGACCTGCTCGCCCGGCTCGACGTGCCGGTGCTCGTGGTGCATGGGGAAGAGGACGAGGTGGTGGCCCCCGCCATGGCGCAGCATCTCGCCAGCCTGGTGCCTGGCGCGACGCTGGATCTCTATGCCGGCGCCGGCCACGCGCCGTTCATCGAGGCCTCGGATCGCTTCAATTCCCGCCTCGCGGCCTTCGTCCGGGACGCGAGGCAAGCCTGAACGTTGCGGCAGGGCCGCAGCCTCGGGAAAACCGCATCACAGTCCCGTGCAGGCGGAACCGTGCCGCCACAAAGCGGTTGCAGTCATGTCCAATTTGCGGCGACAACAAAGCAGCAATCCAGTGCACGTCACTGGTGCCGTGTGATCCCCCTTCGTTCCGACTGAGACGCGCAATCATGAAGAACCTGAAAGCCCTCGCTCTCGCGGCCGCAACGGCCGTGATCCTGACGGCAGGGTCCGCACGGGCCGATGACCGTTACGATTTCTTCAATTTCGGCAAGCTGTTCGGCGGCTCGAACATGGGGTCGGTGGGCAGTTCCTCGCCGCTGGGCCGCCAGATGGTTTCGGTCGACCCGAAATATGCGCCTGGCACCATCGTCATCCGCACCTCAGAGCGGCGGCTCTATTACGTCACCGGGCGTGGGCAGGCCATCCGCTATGGCATCGGCGTCGGCCGGGACGGCTTCCAGTGGTCCGGCGTGAAGACCGTGAGCGCGAAGAGGGAATGGCCGTCGTGGACGCCTCCGTCGCAGATGCTGCGGCGCCGGCCGGACCTGCCGCGCTACATGCCCGGCGGCATCGACAACCCTCTCGGTGCCCGCGCCATGTATCTGGGCTCCTCACTCTACCGCATCCATGGCTCCAACGAGCCGGAAACCATCGGCCAGGCGGTGTCGTCGGGGTGCTTCCGCATGACCAATGATGACGTGGTGGACCTTTACAACCGCGTCCGCGTGGGCGCGACTGTCTATGTGATGCGCTGAGGCAGGCGCCGGAACGAAAAAAGCCCCGGGCACCTTGCGGTGCCCGGGGCTTTTCCTTGGCCGAAATGGCTCAGAGCGCGGCGAGGTTGGCCGCTTTGTTCTTGCCGCGGTTGTCGGCAACGATATCGAAGGACACCTTCTGCCCGTCATTCAGGCTGTAGAGGCCGGAGCGCTCCACATCCGAGATGTGCACGAAGACATCGGGGCCGCCCTCATCCTGCTGGATGAAGCCGAAACCCTTCTGAGAATTGAAAAACTTGACGGTGCCCGTGGCCATGGTGGCCTCCTGGTGCGCGCATGCCGGCCGCTGCCGTGCGATGCGCCGATCGTCCCGGCGCACGACCTTTGGGGTCGCGGCGCGGCGGGACGCAGTTCAGGACGAGTTCGATATGGGAGGCTTTTGCGTCGCGGCCCGAAGGAAACGAAGAAGAAGGCCGATGACGAACTGTCCGCTCAGCTCGCCCCTCCGCACATCCATGAACATGGAAAGCGGAGGAACGAACACCCTTTGCCGCAGCGGGATCGGAGTACATCCGTCCGTCTCCCGAAAAGCGCTCGCGCAATGACGCGCGCCGCATCCGGCGGCTGGGGTTGAATGTGATATAAGGGCCGACTGCGGCGTTTCAAGGGCGCTGCGGAAAATTAGCTCCGCCCTGCCCCCGGTCCTCCATGTCACTTGGTGGCGGCGGCCGCCTTCTTCACGAAGCTGTCGTCGAAGGTCTTGGCGAGGTCGATCTTCGTAGCCTTCAGCTCGGGATCGAATTCCACCAGCATGGCCAAGGCGTTTTTCATGCCCTGCTCGGGGATGATGCCGGTCCGCGAATAGACCGGGAGGGAGTTTTTCACCGCGTTCAGATAGAGCGCCTTGTCGCCGAGGAGATACTCCTCCGGCACCACGGCGGCCACGTCCTCCGGGGTGGCGGTCTTCAGCCAGACCAAGGTGCGGTAGAAGGCGTTCACCAGCTTCTGGGTGGTGACGGGGTTCTGCTCCATGAAGTCGCGCTTCAGATAGAGCACGGCCGCCGGATTGGCGCCGCCGAATATCTTGTCGTTGCCCGCCTCGGTGCGGCTGTCGGCCAGGACCACCACGTCTCCGTCATCCTCGAGCTTGGTGATGACCGGGTCGAGGTTGGACATGGCATCGAGCTCGCCGCGCTTCATCTGCGCCACAGCCGAGGCGCCGCCGCCGACGCCCACGAAGGCCACGTCATCCGGCTTCAGCCCCTCCTTGGCGAGGAGGAAGTTGACGAAGAAGTTGGTGGAGGAGCCGGGCGCGGTGACACCGACCTTGGCGCCCTTCAGATCCTTTATCGACTTGATCGGTCGGTCCTTGCGCGCCACCAGCACGATGCCGGGGAAGCGCCCGAGCTCGATGACCGAGACGATGTCCTGCCCCTTGGCCTGCATGCGGATGGTATGTTCGTAGGCGCCGGTGACCACGTCGATGGAGCCGCCGATGAGCGCCTGCAGCGACTTCGCGCCGCCGCCGAAATCGTTGATGGTGACGTCGAGCCCCTCGTCCTTGAAGAAGCCCTTCCGCTCGGCGATGGTCAGCGGCAGGTAATAGAGCAGCGGCTTGCCGCCGACGCCGAGGGTCAGCTTCGGCTTTTCTGCCTGCTGCGCGCCGGCGGGCACCGCCGCGACGGCGAGGGCAAGGCCGGCGGCGAGCGCCGCGGCGAACTTGAACATCCGCATGTGGTCCTCCCTATCGTTGTTTTTCAGCCCTGCCCCACCGGCGCCGGGCGCCAGACGAGCAGGCGATTCTCGATGGCGCTGACGGCGGTGTCGATGATGATGACGAAGATCGCCAGCACCAGCATGCCGGAGAACACGCCGGTCACGTCGAACACGCCTTCCGCCTGATGAATGCGGTAGCCAAGGCCGGCGGCGGAGCCGAGATACTCGCCCACCACCGCCCCCACCAGCGCAAACCCCACCGCCGTGTGCAGCGAGGAGAACATCCAGGTGAGGGCCGATGGCCAGAACACGTGCCGCATGAGCTGGCGCTCGCTCATGCCCAGCATGCGGGCGTTGGCGAGCAGCGTCGGGCTCACCTCCTTCACGCCCTGGTAGACGTTGAAGAAGACGATGAAGAAGACCAGCGTGACCCCCAGCGCCACCTTGGACCAGATGCCGAGCCCCAGCCACAGGGCGAAGATGGGGGCGAGCACCACGCGCGGCAGGGCGTTGGCCATCTTCACATAAGGATCGAACACGGCAGCCAGCACCGCCTTGCGGGCGAACCAGAAGCCGATGAGCACTCCGCCCGCCGCGCCGATGACGAAGGCCAGCGTCGTCTCAAGGAGCGTGATGCCGAGGTGGTACCAGATGACACCGGTGTAAAAATCCTTCCACGTGCGCTCGAACACCGCGAGCGGCGTGGAGAAGAAGAAGGGATCGAGCGGATAGAAGGGCTTCGGCGAAACCGCCGGGATGTTCAGCTTCACTGTGGAGCCGAAATGCCAGGTGGCGATCAGCACCACGGCCACCAGCAGCTGGAGGACAAGCAGGGTGAGGCGCGAGCGCATGGGTCAGCCCACCGCCTCGGACTGCCGATAGCCCTTGACCACCTCGTCCTTGAGCGCCGTCCAGATCTCCCGATGAAGCTGGTGAAAGACCGGCTCCAGCCGCACGTCGATGTCGCGCGGGCGGCTTATGGGCACCTGCCACTGGCCGATGACGCGCGAGGCCGGCCCTGCCCCCATGATGACCACGCGATCAGCGAGCGCGATGGCCTCCTCCAGATCGTGGGTCACGAACAGCACCGCCTTGCGGTCGGCGCTCCACAGGTCCAGCAGCAGGTTGCCCATGATCTGGCGGGTCTGGGCGTCCAGCGGCCCGAACGGCTCGTCCATGAGCAGGATCTTCGGATCCCGGATCAGCACCTGGGCAAGGCCCACGCGCTTGCGCTGCCCGCCGGAAAGCATGTGCGGATAGCGGTCGGCAAACGCCGAGAGCCCCACGCGGGTGAGCCATTCGCGGGCCAGCGCCCGCGCCGCGCCCTGTGCCCTGCCGGCCACCTCGAGACCGAGCGCAACGTTTTCGAGCGCGGTCTTCCACGGAAACAGCGCTTCCGCCTGGAACAGGTAGCCCGCCTGCCGATTGAGGCCGGAGAGCGGAACGCCGAAGATGGAGACGGTGCCGGACGCCGGAGCCAGCAGTCCGGCAGTGGCATTGAGCAAGGTGGACTTGCCGCATCCGGTGGGTCCGACGATGGCGACGAACTCCCCGTCCGCCACGTCGAGGTCGACGCCTTCCACCGCCACGAAGGCCGGATCGGCGCGACGCGGCGAGGGGAAGGCGATGCGCAGCTGTCGCAGGGCGACCGCCGGGCTCGGCACGTCACGGCCGCCCTGAACCACGCTGAAAGGTGGGGACACTCAACTCCTCCCGCGTCCTGCCCGCGCCGGTTCCGGTCGCGCGTCCGGTTGACCGGATCAGGAGCAAAGGTAGCTGTGGAGGAGAAAGAGGCAAGCGCGGGGTCAGCGCCGCTCGGCGTCCGGCTCGGGCAAGGCCACAAGCAGAAGCACCCCGAGCACGGCCACGTAGAAGCGGAAGGCCGCCTCCTGCCCGTTCCAGTCCTTGGACTGCCACATGGCGAAATATTCCCCGGCCACCACCATGAAGCCGAAGAACCAGAGCAGGAAGGCCAACGTCGCCCCGAGATACACGAGCCGCTTGGCGCGCTCGAAATCGGCGGTTGGCGCCTTCAGTCGCGCCAGCATGGTGAGCGCGCCGAGGCCGAGCAAAATGCCGCTCGCCGCCTCGGTGGCGATGATGCCGGCATAGGCCAGCTGCCATGCCAGCGGATCGGTCACCGCGCGGGACATCAGCCCATTGCCGGGGAAGGTCGTGTCCATGCTCAGCACATGGCGCACGAAAGCATAGTTCGACCCGTAGTCCGCCAGGTTGCCATAGGCCACCATCAGGCAGAATGCCGACAACGCGGCAACCAGGATAGCCTTCGTCAGCCGCAATTCCATGTCGTCCCCCAGCCTTGGAAGGCGACGGTCCCGGCCGGCAATCGCGCGACCGAGGACCGGATATCAGCGGCGGCGGAAGTTCTGCTGACGACGGGCGCCGGGCGGCGGGGCGTTGCCCTCGGCCTTGTGGCGGAAATTGATGCGGCCGCGATCGAGATCGTAGGGCGACATCTCCACCACCACGCGGTCACCCTCGATGGTGCGGATGCGGTTCTTCTTCATCTTGCCGGCAGCGTAGGCCAGGATTTGATGATCGTTGTCGAGTCGCACCCGGAAATTGCCGTCCGGGAGCACCTCGGTCACCGTCCCCTCGAACTCCAGCAGTTCTTCCTTCGCCATATAGTCGTCTCCAGCGGCCCCTTTGACGGAGCTGAATTGGCCGGGCTTATCTCACGAAATCGCCCGCGCGCCCATAGGTGAGATACGCGGGGCCGTGCATTTCGCACAGCCCCGCGCAGTCCCGAAAATCAACGAACGGGGCGCTTGGCCCCCTGAGGTGCGGCGCCCGAGCCCTGGCCGCGGTTCGGCACCGCCTTCATGAAGCCGAGCCCGCCCATTTCACCCGTCGGCCGCTGGCCGCGCTCGGTGCGCGCGCCGCGCCCCTCGGCCCGTGCTTCGGACCGTGCCGGCTGGCCGGCACCGTTAGCGGAACGCTGGCCGCCGCCATGATGCCCACCGGCCGCCGCGGGACCCTTGCCCTGTGCGCGGCCCTGGCCCTCCGGACGCGCGTCGGCGCGACCTTCACCCGGACCACGACGGCCTTCGCCGCGCGGCTGCTGCGGACGGGAACGGCCCTCGCCGGAGCGCGCCTCATCGCCTTGGGCGTGGCGGCCGCGGCCTTCGCCGGAGCGGCCCTCGGGCCGACCTTCGCCGCTACGCGGACGCGGCCCTCGATGGCTCTGGCCACCGGAGCGGCGCCCCACATAGTCCGAGCGCTCGGCCGTCTCGTCCCGCTCATCGAGAATGATCGGGGCGGCATCGGGCACCGCGAACCGGGTGCCGGCGCCGCGCCGGTCGGTGGCGGGAAGCTGCATCCGGATCAGCTTCTCGATGGACTTCAGGAACGCCCGTTCCTCCTGGTCACAGAAGGAAATGGCGATGCCCTCCCGACCCGCCCGCGCCGTGCGGCCGATGCGGTGCACATAGCTTTCGGGAACGTTGGGCAGGTCGAAGTTGATGACGTGGCTCACGCCGGTGACGTCGATGCCGCGGGCGGCGATGTCGGTGGCGATGAGGGTGCGGATCTTGCCCTCGCGGAAGGCGAGAAGCACCCGGTCCCGCTGGTTCTGCGACTTGTTGCCGTGGATGGCTTCCGCGGCGATGCCGGCCTTGGCCAGCACGCGCACCACCTTGTCCGCGCCGTGCTTAGTGCGGGCGAAGACGAGGGCGCGGTCGATCTCCTCGGTGGAGAGCACCTCGGCGAGGAGCTGGCCCTTGTTGGCCTTGTCCACCAGGATCACCCGCTGCTCGACGCGGTCGGCGGTCTTGGCGACCGGGGTCACCGCGACACGCACCGGATCGTGCAGCATGGAACCCGCCAGCTCGGCGATGGCATGCGGCATGGTGGCGGAGAAGAACAGGGAATGCCGCTTGTGCGGCAGGCGGCGGACGATGGCGCGGATGGCATGGACGAAGCCCATGTCCAGCATCTGGTCGGCCTCGTCGAGGACGAGCACTTCCACCTGGTCGAGCTTCACCGCATGGTTCTCGACGAGGTCGATCAGCCGGCCGGGCGTGGCGACCAGAACGTCGACGCCGCGGGACAGAGCGCGGATCTGCCGGCCCATGGGCACGCCGCCGATGGCGAGGGTGACCGAAATGTTGGCGTGGCGACCGAACTTCTCGAAATTGTCCACGATCTGGCCGGACAATTCACGGGTGGGGGAGAGGACCAGCACGCGCACCGACTTCGGATCGGGCCGGCGCGGATGGCGGATGAGGCGGTCGAGAATGGGAAGGGCGAAGGCGGCGGTCTTGCCGGTTCCGGTCTGCGCGATCCCGATGAGGTCGCGGCCGGCGAGGACGTGGGGGATGGCCTCGGACTGGATGGGGGTGGGAGTGACGTGCTGCGCTTCGGTGAGCGCGCGAACGATGGGCTCGGCGAGGCCGAGGGTCGAAAAAGCTGTCAAGCTCTGACTTTCATATGCGAACGGCACCTGGCGCAGCGTTCTGGCGCGGCGCGGTTCGCGGGGGATTTCGACATCCCGCGTGGCCAGGGGTGTCCAAAGGCGATGGTGCAAGTCGGGCAAAGCCGCGCAAAATGCTTCAATGAAAAGGAAGCTTCGGCGGTCTCCGCTACGCGGCCCGAGCGCGCTGCAAGGGGGGATTGGAATCCCTCCGGGGCGCTACGACAGCTCATATGACCGATCCGCATGACGATTTCAAGGCAGCGGCAGCTTTTTCGCCGCACTGCTCCGGCAATAAGCCCGCCGCCGGAGGCGACTTGCCTGGGAAGACACAGGCGCGCGGCGGGGCGCATGGCGGTCCAAGCTGCCGGGCCCCTTGCGCGGATCGGCCGGCCCACCGATGTTCCCGGCTGGAGGAGATATGATCGACGTTCAGTCCATCGTGGCGGCAACAACCGCCTTTGTGCAGCAAAATCATACCCTTGCGGCACCCGTCGTGTTCGGGTTGGCGTTTGGCGAATCGCTTGCGCTGGTCTCGTTCTTCATTCCGGCGACGGTGCTGCTGCTCGCCATCGGCGCCCTGATCGAGGCGAGCGGGCTGCATTTCTTCCCCATCTGGCTCGCCGCGGCGAGCGGCGCGGCGCTGGGCGATGCCATCTCCTACTGGCTCGGCTTCCACTACAAGGAGCGCGCCAAGACCTTCTGGCCCCTGTCGAAGCGGCCGGACCTCGTGGCCCGCGCCGAGGACTTCTTCCAGCGCTTCGGCGTCTGGGGCGTCGCCGTCGGCCGCTTCTTCGGCCCCGTGCGGGCGGTGGTGCCGCTGGTGGCCGGCGTGCTTGCCATGCGGCAGACCCATTTCCAGGTGGCCAACGTCGCCAGCGCGGCGGTGTGGGCCTTCGCCATGCTCGCGCCGGGAGCCGCCGCCTTCAAGCTGATGGGCTGGTAGCTCCGGCGCCGAAGAACGATTTCACCGCCCGCCCATGGCGCGGCGCGATGCCGCAGCGCAGCAATTATCCCACGACCCGTGCCAGCCGAACCCCGTCCTTCGCCAGAACGGACGGGGACGGCACCCTTGTCACTGTGCGTCATGCTATATATGAAAAAACATACCAAAGGGGATTTTTGCCATGATGCCATTCGTTCTGCGCCAGGGTCTCTTTTTCGGCCTTCTTCTCGCCACCGCAGGCCTTGCTCCCGTCCACGCAGAGGAGGCCGCGAAGGCTGGCGCCACCGGCGCCGAGACCACGGTGACCACGTTTGCCGCCGCCAGCCTCACCAATGCTCTCGAGGACATCGCCAAGGCCTACGCGGCCACGGGCGCGAAGACGCAGGTGAAGTTCTCCTTTGCCGCATCGTCCGCACTGGCCAAGCAGCTCGAGGCCGGCGCCCCGGCCAATATCTTCGCCTCCGCCGACCTGAAGTGGATGGATTACACCGACGGCAAGGGCCTCACCCTCCCCGACACGCGCGTGAAGCTCCTCGGCAATGAACTGGTGCTCGTCGCCCCCGCCGGCACCGCCAAGCCAGTGACCATCGCCAAAGGCATGGACATCGACGCCCTGCTCGGCGCCAACGGTCGCATCGCCACCGGCCTCGTGGACAGTGTGCCGGTGGGCGTCTACGCCAAGACCGCTTTCACCAATCTCGGCCTTTGGGACAAGGTGAGCCCGCGCATTGTCGGCACCGAAAGCGTGCGCGCGGCGCTGGCCCTGGTGGAGCGCGGCGAAGTGTCCTTTGGCGTCGTCTACGCCACCGATGCCGCCATCGCCAAGAACGTGAAGATCGTCGCGTCCTTCCCGGCCGACAGCTACCCACCGGTGGAATATCCCTTCGCCCTCGTGAAGGGTCAGGACACCCCGGCCACCAAGGCCTTCTTCACCTTCCTCCAGGGACCGGCGGCAAAGGAGATCTACAAGAAGTACGGCTTCTCGGTGAAGTGAGCGACGGCGCCACGCCCTCCCCGGCGTTGCCGCGGGCGGGCGATTTCGCTGTGTCCCGGGTCCGGCGTAAGCTTGGCTCAGTGATTGTCCGGAATCTCGTGCCATGCTCACACCTGAAGAATGGACGGCGGTCAGGCTCAGCCTCATCGTCGCCTTCTGGGCCACCCTATGGAGCCTGCCGCCCGCCATCCTCATCGGCTGGGTGTTGGCGCGGTTCAACTTTCCCGGCAAGGGCATTTTCGACGGCATCGTCCACCTGCCGCTGGTGCTGCCGAAGGTGGTTGTTGGATACCTGCTACTCATCACCCTCGGCAACCGCGGCTATCTCGGCCAGTATCTCAACGAGTGGTTCGGCATCTCGCTGATCTTCTCCACGGCCGGCGCGACGGTGGCGGCAGCGGTGGTGAGCTTTCCGCTCACCGTCAACGCCATCCGCCTCGCCATCGGCGGCATCGACAAGGGCATCGAGACCGCCGCGCGTACGCTGGGGGCGAGCAAGCTCGACGCCTTCTTCACGGTGACCCTGCCGCTGATGATGCCCGGCGTGCTGTCCGGCTGCCTCATCTCGCTGGCCTCGGCGCTGGGCGAGTTCGGCGCCACCATTACCTTCGTCTCCAACGTGGAAGGCCAGACGCGCACCATCCCCCTTGCCATCTACAGCGCCACGCACATGCCCGACGGCGACGCCATGGCGCTGCGCCTCACAGTGGTTTCGGTCATCCTTGCCCTCGGAGCCCTCATCCTTGCGGAGATGGCGGACCGGCGCATCAAGTTCGCGCTGGGGCAGGTATGATTGAGATCGACGTCTCCCTCGCCCGCTCCACCGGCTTTCGCCTGGAAGCGCATTTCACGGCCCCGGGCGCGGGTGTCACCGCCTTGTTCGGGCGCTCGGGGTCGGGCAAGACCACCATCATCCAGCTCGTCGCCGGCTCCGTGCGGCCCGACAGCGGCCGCATCGTGGTGGGCGACGAGGTGTTCTTCGACGCCGATCGCGGCATCGACCTGCCCATGGAACGGCGTGGCACGGGCTATGTCTTCCAGGACGCTCGCCTGTTTCCGCACATGACGGTGGAGAACAACCTGCGCTATGGCGAGCGCCGCGCGCGGCGGGAGCGCACCATCCGCTTCGACGTGGTGGTGGACATGCTCGGCATCGGCCACCTGCTGAAACGCCGGCCGCATACCCTGTCCGGCGGGGAGAAGCAGCGCGTCGCCATCGGCCGCGCCTTGCTCTCCCAGCCGCGCCTGCTGCTCATGGACGAGCCCCTCGCCTCCCTCGACGAGATGCGCAAGGGCGAGATCCTGCCCTATCTGGAGCGCCTCAGGGACGACCTCAAGCTACCCATCCTCTATGTCAGCCATTCGATAGAGGAAGTGCTGCGGTTGTCCGATGCGGTCGCCGCCGTCACGGATGGCAGCGTGATCGCCTGCGGCCCCCTCGCCGATGTGCTGTCCCGGCCGGAGCTCCTGCCCATCCTCGGCCGCTTCGACCTCGGCACCATCTTCGACTGCACCGTCACGGCGCATGACGAGGAGTTTGGCCTGTCCACCGTCGCCTTCGCGGACGGGGAATTGCGGGTGCCCCTCGTGGGCCGCCCGGTGGGCGCGCCGGCGCGCGCGCGCATCCGCTCGCGCGACGTGTCCTTGTCCCTCTCGCGCCCCATCGACGTCTCGGTGACGAACCGGCTCTCCGGCACCATCACCCGCATCATCCGGGCGGAAGGCCCGTTTTCCGACGTGGAGGTCGGCCTCGCCCACGGCCGGCTGCATGCGCTGGTGACGCAGGAAAGCGTGCAACGGCTCGCGCTCGAGCCGGGCATGCCGGTGTGGGCCATGATCAAGGCGGTCACCGTGGACAGCCGCCCGGCCGGCTTCGCCTCGCCGGGCGCCGAGATCAGCCCGCCTTCGCCGGCGCCTCAGTCGCCGCCCCCGGCTCTGCGTGTGATCGCGGGTGGAAATCGGCCGCAAGGGACTGGGTAAGCTCGTCGAGCGCGGCGTTCGTCGCCTTGGCGGCCTGCCGCTCCATGGCGCGGTAGAGGGCGATGATGCGCTCGCCGAAGGCCGTCACCTCGGTGCCCGCGCCGCGCCGGCCGGGAAAGGTGACGATCACGCGCTGCTCGAACATGCGGTCGAGTTCGTCCACCAGCAGCCATGCCCGGCGATAGCTCATGCCGATGGCCTTGGCCGCCGAGAGAATCGAGCGGTGCTCTCGAATCGCCTCCAGCAGCATGATCTTGCCCGGGCCGAGCCGGCGACCATCAGGAAAATCGACGCGCAGAAACAGGCGGGTGCCGTCCTTCCTGGTCACTGCATTCCCTCCTCGCCCGGCGGTCTGCGATGACCGACCCACGGGGAAGCATACCGGAACATGCCGCTGGCGGAAACGTCGGGGCGCGTCACCCTCTCCCGCACCACCCGCGCCAGCGAGGTCCGGGCCCGCCCAGATCGCAACCCGGCGGGGTGCAGGCGCCGGAGGATGATCCGCGCCCGTCAGGCCCGAATGTGCTGACGGGTCGCCGCGCCCGCATGGCTGACGCGGCCGTTCACGACCGCGGACAGCCCCAGGATGATCGCGACCGTCGCGAGGTAGGCGACGAGCTGCATGCCCGTGGGCTCGGCGCGATAGCCAACGAGGGTGCGCAGCACGCGGCCCACGGCGCTGTCGTCGGCCAGCAGCCAGTTGGTGTTCCACAGCGGATCGGCGAGGGACTGGATGAAGCCGGCATCCTGCAGGATGCCCACGGCCTGCGCGGCGAGGCCGGCGGCAAGCAGCATGATGAGCACGGACGTGACCTTGAACATGTACTTCAGCGGGATGGCCACGAGGCCACGATAGAGCACGAAGGAGATGGCCGCGCCCCCGGCAAGTCCGATGAGGCCGCCCAGCGCCACGTCGCCGGCGCTGTCTGCTCCCGTGGTGGCGATGCCGTAGAGGAACAGCACGACCTCGACGCCCTCGCGCAGCACCGCCATGCCGACGACGATGGCGAGCGCGGCGAGGGGCCTGCGGCCCTCCTTCACGTCGCGACCGACCTCCTTCATCTCGGCAACCATGTGCTTGCCGTGGCTCGCCATCCACACCACGGTCCACACCAGCATCACCACCGCGACCGAAAGGATGGCGGCGTTCAGGATGTCCTGGCCGGAACCCTCGAACGTGCCGGCGATCCGGTCGGCGAAGAAGGCGAGGACCGCGGAGCCGGCCAGCCCGCCGGCGATGCCCAGGGTGATCCAGAGGCCGCGATGACGGATGCCCTCGGAGGCGGCGAGCACGACGCCAATGACGATTCCCGCCTCGAGCACCTCGCGGAAGACGATCAGCAGCGCCGCAATCATGAACCCTGTTCCTCTCCGCCGCGTGTCTCCCCGCACCGCATGGCGCGTTCCGTGCCGCCAGAGGGGCGCGGCCCTCCGGGTGCGAAGCCGCTGGAATGCGAGGTGAGGGACGGGGCGGTCATGCGCAAAGCCGAAAAGCTGAAAATCCAACGGCGTGGGGCAGGCGCCGACAGGCAAAACCCTATACCCCCGTCGCCACACTGTCATCCGAACGCCATTTGTTTATAATTATTCAAATGAAAAGAATGGCGATGCTGCGAAAGTCGCAGACGCGGCTGCCGCACCCTCTGCAAAGCCTCGAGGAACAACCGGTTCAAATATTTGCGCCCCATCGGCCAACGATGACGCACCTTTACGATCCTCCGAACATCCCCTAAGGTCATTCAACTGTTGTGTGCGGCGTTTTGTCTTTGGTCATGCCGGCCGAGGCGCAGATCAACACAATGGAACAATTCCATAATCTCGCCAGCCGCTTGCTGCCCGCAATCTGCGTGCCTAAGCTCCGGCGCGTGGGTTTGCCCGGCCCTTTCAGCCACACATTCAATTCAAGTCGTCAATCGAGGAGAACAGGTCGATGCGCGCGCAATTTCTTGGCGCAGTCGTCGCGGCCATCGCATTCGGGAGCCCGGCCCTCGCCGACGCGCCGAAGCCGCGCGACGTGATCGTCCACTACGCCGACCTTGCCGAGGTGATGTACGGCTCTTCCGCCGCCACCGCGAAGGACATGCAGAAGGCCATCGAGGCCTTCATCGCCACCCCGAGCGCGGAGACGCAGGCAAAGGCCCGCGACGCCTGGAAGGCCGCGCGCGTCTTCTACCAGCAGACCGAAGCCTTCCGCTTCGGCAACAAGGTCGTCGACCAGTGGGAAGGCAACGTGAATGCCTGGCCGCTCGACGAAGGCCTCATCGACTACGTGGACAAGAAGAGCTACGGCGAGACCTCCGACGAAAACCCGCTGTACACCGCCAATGTCATCGCCTCGAAGACGATCCGCATCGGCAAGAAGACCATCGACGTTTCCAAGATCACGCCCAAGCTTCTGCATGACCTCAACTCCGCCGGCGGCGTCGAGGCCAACGTGGGCTCCGGCTGGCACGCCATCGAGTTCCTGCTCTGGGGGCAGAACCTCCACAAGGCGACGCCGAGCCAGGGCCAGCGGCCTTACACCGACTACGACGTGAAGAACTGCACCGGCGGCAATTGCGAGCGCCGGGCCCAGTATCTGAAGGTCGCCACCGAGACGCTGGTCGCCGACCTCGACGAGATCACCGCGGACTGGGGTGCCAAGGGCAAGGCGCGCGCCGATCTGCTGAAGAAGAAGGACAAGCCGGCCCTCGGCGTGATCTTCACCGGCCTCGGCTCGCTTTCCTACGGCGAACTGGCTGGCGAGCGCATGAAGCTGGGCCTCATCCTCCACGACACGGAGGAGGCCCACGACTGCTTCTCCAACAACACCCACAACGCGCATTATTATGACGAGGTGGGCATCCGCGACGTCTATTACGGCCGCTTCACCAAGCCCGACGGCTCGGCGGTCACCGGTCCCTCCGTGGCCGACCTCGTGCGCGCCGCCGACCCCAAGATCGCCGACGAGATCGACGCAAAGTCGGATGCGGCCCTCGCCGCCCTGAAGAAGCTGAAGGACACCGCCGATTCCGGCGAGATCCTCTACGATCAGATGCTGGTGGAAGGGAACGAGAAGGGCGCCAAGCTGATCCAGGACAGCGTGGACGCCCTCGTCGCCCAGGCCCATGCCATCGAGCGCGGCGTCTCGGCGCTGAAGCTGCAGATCAAGGTCGAGGGCTCCGCGAGCCTCGACGATCCGAAGGCCGTGAAGAAGAAGTGAGGCTGAGGGGATGATCTCGCGTCGGGCGGTCCTGCTCGGCGGCGCGGCGGCGGGGGCGGCAGGGTTTGCCCCCTCCGCCCTCGGTCGCATGCCGCTCTCCCGCGACACCCTGCCCAGGTCCGCCCCGGTGCGCCATCTCGCCCTCGCCGCGGCGGAGATGGAGGTCGCCCTCCTCGGCCCGGACAAGCCGAAGACAAAGGGCTTCTGCGCCTACAACGGCACGCCCTTCCTCACCCTGCGCGCGCCGCAGGGCACGCGGCTGATGGTGGATTTCGACAATCGCCTGCCGGACTACACCACGGTGCACTGGCACGGGGTTCGCGTGCCGTACCTCTCGGATGGGGTTTCCCCCCTCACCCAGGCCGCCATACCGGCCGGCGGGCGGTTCACCTATGACGTGCCCCTGCCCGATCCGGGGTTCTATTTCTTCCACCCCCATTGCGACGAGACGGGGCAAGTCGGGCGCGGCCTGGTGGGGCTCATCTTCGTGGATGACCCGGCCGAGGCGAAACTCGGGTTCGATCTCGAGCACATCATCGCGGTGAAAGACTGGCGGCTCGACGAGAGCGGCGGCTGGCTGCCCATGTTCACCGACGAGGGCGCCTCCACCGCCGGCACATTCGGAACGGTGCGCGCCACCAACGGTCAGGTCGTCCCGCCCCGGGTCGAGGCGCCGGCTCATGGCAACGTGCGGCTTCGGGTGATCGTCGCCGATTCCACCCGCACCATCGATTTCGGCTGCGAGACGGATGAAGCGGCCATCATCGCCATCGACGGGCAGGCCCTGCCACCGCTGCTGCTGTCGAAGCTGCCGGACGAGATCTGGCGCATGGGCCCCGCCATGCGGATCGACGTGCACGTGCGCATGCCCGGCCCCGGCGAGGAGGTGAAGGTCTACGACTACCGCACCGCCGAACCCTATCTCCTCACCACCCTCGTGGCGGTGGACAAAGGCCGGCGCAAGACCCCGTTCAAGCCCAAGGCGCTGCCTGCGGCCAGGGTGCCCCTGCCGGACATGAAGCGCGCGACCCGGCTCGAATACCTGGTGCAGACTGCCGCCGGCCCCACCATCATCGCGCCGGCCCTGCCGGCGGATGATCCCCTGGCGAAGGCGCTCATCGAGTCCGCCTGCGTCGGCAGCAAGACCTTCTGGGCCATCAACCGCAACTCCTGGGGCGCCGGGGCGGACCTGCGCCTGCCGCCGCCGCTGCAGATCCTGAAGGACGGGGAGAGCTATATCCTCTCCATCACCAACGTGACCAAGCACGTGCACCCCATGCACCTGCACGGGCACGTCTTCCGCGTCCTCTCCTCGTCCAAGAAGACCGGCATCCCGCCCTATCTCGCCGACACGGTGATGACCGAGCCCAACGAGACCGTAGAGATCGCCTTCCGTGCCAACAGCGGCGACTGGGTGTTCCACTGCCACATCCTGGAGCACATGGATTCCGGCCTCATGGGCTGGTTCAGGGTGGTGTGATGGGCAAGGCGAGCCTCGCCCTCGTCGCCGCGCTCGCAGTCCTTGCACTGCCGGCCGCGGGCTGGGCGGAGGAGACCGGTGCCGCGCCGAAGATGAGCGGGCTCGACCTCGCCATCGGCAAATCATTGTTCAAGCGGCCCTGGGTGCCGGCGCCGGCCTCCACCCGTGCGGCCGACGGCCTCGGCCCGCTCTTCGATGCCCGGTCCTGCGCCTCCTGCCACCCGCGCGACGGCCGCACGCCGGCTACCGTCGAGAACGGCACGGCGGGGCGCGGCTTCGTGCTGATGATCGCGCGCCCGGACGGCAGCGGGGATCCCGTCTACGGCCGGCGCTTCCAGATCGATGCGGTGCCGGGCATTCCCGCCGAAGGGATGATCGGCATTTCCGACACCGCCCGGCCGGACGGCCGCATGGCCCGCAAGCCCCATGCGGAGGGTCTCGCCTACGGGCCGATCGACCCGGCGAGCGGCGTCTCGCTGCGCGTCGCGCCGGACCTCAAGGGGCGGGGGGCCCTCGCACGGGTGCCCGATGCGGCGCTCATCGCGATCGAGCAGGAACAGGCCAAGGGCAAGGACGGGGTCTCCGGCCGCGCTCGCCGCATCACGCGGGCGGACGGCACCACCGTCCTCGGCCGCTTCGGCTGGAAGGCCTCCCAGCCGGATCTCGCGCGCCAGTCGGCCGAGGCCTTCTTCCTCGATCTCGGCCTGTCCAATCCCTACCATCCCGAGCCGTGGGGCGATTGCACCCCCGCGCAGACCGCCTGCCGCGACGCTCCGCACGGAACGGCGAACCGCACCGAGGGCACGGCCGACGACGCGCTGGAGATCGGCCGCCCGCTGCTCGACCGGGTGGTGGCCTATGTGGCGTCCCTGCCGGCGCCCGCGCCGGAGCCCCCCGCATCCAAAACCCGCCGCCTGGGCGCGCACCTGTTCGCCGCGACCGGTTGCGCCGCCTGCCACCGGCCCTCCCTGCCCACAACGGATGGCGCGGGCGCGCGCATGTTCACCGATCTGCTGCTGCACGACATGGGGCCCGACCTCGGGGACACCATGCCGGAGCCCGGCGCCGGCGCCTCCGAATGGCGCACGGCTCCGCTTGCCGGCCTCTCCGTGGCCCTCGCCGAGGGGACGGGCCTCCTGCACGACGGCCGCGCGCGCAGCATCGAGGAGGCGGTCGCCTGGCATGGCGGCGAAGCGGCCACGGCCGCGCGGCGGTTCGGCGCGCTTTCCGACCCGGACAAGGCCGCATTGGTGCGCTACCTATCTGGCCTCTAGATCACCATATTGCGCGGAAAGCCCATGTTCTCCTCCGTTTCGTTCCCCGCCGTTTCAGCCGTTGCGGCGCGCATCGGCCTTCTCGCCACGCTTGCGGTCGGCGCGCCTGCCGCCGCCGGTGCCGCGAGCCCGGCCCTCGATCCGGTTCCGCTGCTGGAGACATGGCTGCTGCCGCGCTACGACGCCCTCGCCGCCACCACCGCCGCCCAGGCCTCCGCCTGGACCGCATTCTGCGCCAAGCCCGAGGCTGTCGGAGTGGCGGGCCTGAAGGAGGCCTACGGCAAGGCGGCGGATACCTGGAACGCGGTGGAATTCGTCACGTTCGGGCCCATCAGCCTGTCGCTGCGCGCCGACCGCATCTCCTTCTTCCCGGACCGGCGCAACGCCATCTCCCGCGGCCTCGCCGAGATCATCGGCGATCCCGACCCCGCCCGGCTGGAGCCGGAGCGCTTCGCCCAGTCGAGCGCGGCCGTGCAGGGCCTGCCGGCGCTGGAGCGCCTCCTGTACGAGGAGGGAGCCGCCGACGCCCTCCTGGCAGGGCCGGAGGCCGCGCGGCGCTGTGCCCTCGGCACCGCCATCGCCAACACTCTCTCGACCATCGCCCGCGAGGTGCGCGCCGCCTGGGGCGACCGGACCAGCGGCGCCCTCGGGGCCATCGTCTCCGGCAAGGGCGACCCCGCGCTCTTTCCAGATGCGGGCGCCCTGCCCGGCATGATCCTCACCGACCTCTCCGGCGCCTACCAGCGGGTGACCGATACCAAGATCATGCCGGTGCTCGGCTCCGGCCCGTCTGACGCCAAGCCCAGCCTCGCCGACAACTGGCGCTCCGGCCGCGCCACCCGGGTGGTGGCCAACATGGTCCGCAGCGCCGACACGCTCCTCGTGGCCGTGGGCGGCCAGATGCCGAGCCGGCCGCAATATGTGGTGACCAAGGCCGCGGCGACGGCAGATGCGGCGGCCGAGAAGCTGCCGGCCGATCTCGGCGCCGCAGCCGGTACCGCGCAGGGCGTCGCGGCCCTTCAGGCCGCGATCAAGGCGTTCAAGGGCGCGCAGATTTCCGTGTACAAGCCTATCGCGTCCTATTTCGGCATCTCGCTCGGCTTCAACGCGCTGGACGGGGACTGACCATGGCACCGCTCCCCCTCGATCACCTCGCTCTGGACCGGCGCGGCTTCCTTCTGGGGGCTGGGGCGGCGCTGGTGATGGGTCCGTCCCGCGCGGCCGGCCTTGCGGGTGCCAATGCCGGCTGGTTGGCGACCGCCGGCGTGGAGGGGGGATTTGCCGCCGTGGGCCTCGACGGCTCCCTCACGACGGCGGATAGGGCGCCCTCCACCGTGCGGCTGCACGGCATCGAGGCGAGCCCGCGCGGGCCACTGGCGGTGGCGGTGGGGCGGCGGCCGGGGCTTGTGGCCATCGTCTTCGACCGGGAGAAGGGCGGTGCGGTGGCCACATTCGACCCCGGCGCGGGTCGGGTTTTTTCCGGCCATGGCCGCTTTGCGGCGGACGGCGGGCTCTTCCTCACCAACGAGATCGAGCGGCCGCAGGAGGGCGCGGGCGGGATGGGGCGTGGGGTGGTGGCGGTGCGCGAGGTCAAGGGCAGCTTTGCCATCACCGCCGAGTGGCCCAGCGGCGGCGACGGCCCGCATGATCTGATGCAATCCGGCCCCGCCTTGGTCATCGCCAATGGCGGCGTCGAACCCAATACGCCGGAAGCGCGCGATGCGGAGATCACGGGCTCCGGCGTCACCCTGCTCGATCCCACCAGCGGCGACGTGCGCGGCGCCGGCGTGCTGTCCCGCGACCTTGCCAGCCTTTCGCTGCGCCATCTCTCCCGCGACGGACGCGGAGGCACCGTGGTGGCCGCGCAGGACCTGCTCAAGGACGGGGAGGCGCGTCCTCTGCTCTTCCGCATCGCCGCCGATGGCGCGCTCTCGTCCTTCGATGCGCCGGAGGCGGAATGGCGGGCGCTGCGTGGCTATGTGGGCTCGGTGGCCCATGACCCCTCGGGCCGCTTCGTCGCCTGCGCCTCGCCACGCGGCAACCGCGTGGCGGTGTGGCAGGCGGACGGGCGCTATGTCGGCGCCGTGCCGCTTACCGACGGCTGCGGCCTCGCGCCGGGACGGGAGGCGGGCACCTTCGTGGCGGCGTCGGGCTATGGGGAAGTGATCATGGTGGCCGCCGGCGGGGAAGGCGTCGGCATCGTCGCACGGCGCACGGGCGGCCCGCGCTTCGACAACCACATGGTGCGGATCGGCTGATCTTTTTTGCCGGGCTCGCGCAACCCGAACGGGGACTTCGCTATTGTCTTGCCTGATGCCCCCTGAAGCGGAGGCGCGGAAAAGAAGAGGCGAAGCCATGAACTGGGTCGTGCTGGTGGGTAGTGTGCGCAAGGGGTCCTTCAACGCGGCGTTGGCCCGTGCCCTCGGCGGCCTGGCCCCGGACGGGGTGAGCATCGAAATCCTGCCTTCGGTCGCGGAGATGCCCATCTATGACGGGGACATCGAGGCGGCGGGCTTTCCCGGGCAGGTGAGCGCCGTGGGCGCGCGCATCCTGGCGGCGGACGCCCTGATCATCGTGACCGCCGAGTACAATTATTCCATCCCCGGCGGCCTCAAGAACGCGCTCGACTGGCTCTCCCGCCTCAAGGAGCGGCCGCTGAAGGGCAAGCCCACGCTCATCCAGTCCGCCTCCCCGAGCACCATGGGCGGGGCGCGGGCGCAGTATCACCTGCGGCAGGTGCTGGTGGCCCTCGACGCGCTGGTGATGAACGTGCCCGAGGTGATGGTGGCGCAGGCGCACACCAAGGTCGCGGACGGGGCCCTCACCGATCCCGCCACGCGCGATTTTGTCGCCGGCCAGCTCTCGGCCTTCCACGCCTTCGTGCGCAAGGCCAAGGCCGGCGAGGCGGCGGAAGCCTGATGAGCTATTCGCCCCCGTACTCGGCAAAGGACAGGGGTGTCTCGTAGACCCGCACCGTGGCGAGCAGGGGCAGGAGCGGCTTGGTCCGCTCCCAGATCCAGGCCGCGATGATCTCCGCCGTGGGATTTTCGAGGCCTGCGATGTCGTTGAGGCAATAATGGTCCAGCTGCTTCAGCAGCGGCCCGAATGCGGTCTCCACATCGAAGAAGTCGACCACGAAGCCGGTGACCGGATCGACGGGCCCCTCCAACGTCAGGTCCACGCGATAGGAATGCCCGTGCATGCGCCGGCACCGGTGGGCCTCCGGCACGTTGGGCAGGAAATGGGCGGCCTCGAAGGTGAAGCCCTGGGTGATCCGCACGCGGCGGGGCACGCTCGTACTCATGGAATGCCGATCATCTTGTGAGTCTGGACGGACAGCCGCCAGCGCGGATGTGCGAGGCAATAGGCCACCGCCGCCTGCGTATTGCGCAGCCGGTCCGGCCCGTCCATGGGCTGCAGGAAGAAATGGGTGAAATCGAGGTCCGCGAAGGCCTCGGGGGCAAGCCCCTCCTGCGGGAAGACGAGCTTGAGCTCCTGTCCCCGCGCCTGCTTCAATTCGCTGCCCGCCTTGGGGCTGACGCAGATCCAGTCCAGCCCGTGCGGCGCCGCGATGGTGCCGTTGGTCTCCACCGCGATCTCGAAGCCATGCGCATGCACCGCCTCGATGAGGGCGGCGTCCAGCTGGAGCAGCGGCTCGCCACCGGTGAACACCACGTAGCGGCGCTCGACTCCGGCCTCACCCCAGGTGCGGGCGATCGCCTCGGCAAGGGCGGCAGCGTCGCCAAAGCGCCCCCCGCCCTCCCCGTCGAGGCCGACGAAGTCGGTGTCGCAGAAGCGACAGACGGCGGCGGCGCGGTCCTCCTCCCGGCCGGACCACAGATTGCAGCCCGCAAACCGGCAGAACACCGACGCACGCCCGGCCTGGGCGCCCTCCCCCTGGAGGGTGGTGAACATCTCTTTGACAGCATAGGCCATGGGCCGATGCCTTTAGACCGAAGGCGCGCGTTCGGGAAGCCGGCGCGGCATCGCGGCCGGCCGGCGGCTACTGCGCGGGCGGGGCGGCGGGCGCGGGCGCAGCGGCCGTGGCGGGCTGGTTCAGCGCCTGGGACTGGAGCCTCAGGTGGTCCAGGCCGCTGATCTTCACGCCGTCGATGGAGAGGGTGTCGGGGGCGGTCCCGCCATTGGCGGTGGCCCCCCGCATCACACTGCCCCGCAGTTGCGGGGCGATCTCGGCGAGCTGGGCGAACTTGCCGTGGTTGAAGCTGTCCAGCGCCTTCACGTCGCTCATGTCCACCACGATGGCGCCGAGGTCCACCAGTTCGGCATCGTTGGTGAAGGCGCCGAGCCGCACCTTGTTGCCGGCGATGAAATCGGAGAATCCAAGCGCCTTGTCGTCGCGCGAAACGATGACCACGAACGGCTTCGCCGGCTTGCCGAAACGCTTGAGCTGGCTCTTGAACACGTCCACGTCGATATCGGGGGCGGCGAGGATGATGTTGCCGACTTTGTTGGCGGGCAGGCCCTTGCCGGAAATGCGGATCTGCCGCAGGGCCTCCACCGTCACCCAGTTGCCCATGGAGTGGGCCATGATGCTCACTTCTTCCGCGCCGCTGTCGAAGGTGAGGCGGATCGTCTCCTCCAGCTTGTCGCGGGCGGCGGTGGCGCTGTTGTTGTCGTAGACATAAGCCTCCGTGGTCGCCCGCGAGGCCCAGGTGAACAGCACCGGCACGGCGGGGGCGTCCGAATCCTGCGCCATCTGCGCCAGGCGGTAGAGCGCCTCGGAGAACATGGTGTTGTAGCCGTGGACGAAGATGAACACCTTCTTCTGTCCCACCGGCCGGCGCGCCAGCTCCGACTTGAGGTCGCGCAGGAACTCCTGCTGGGTGTCGCGGAACAGCGCCTCGCGCACCACCATGTCGGTGCTCGGATCGCCGAGACCCTGCTTGGGCCATTCGATCTCGCCCGGCTTGTGGGCGGGCGGCACCGAAAGGTCGACCTTGGCGAAGCTGAGGGCGGTGGAGCGCTCGCCGTTGAAGAGGACGCCCGGCCGTGGATCGCGCTCGCGGGTGGAGGCAACGAGGATGACGTGCTCATGGGTGCCCGGCACCGTGGCGCCGACGGGGGTCAGGGCATCCGGCCCGGGACGCGAGCCACAGCCGGCGAGGAGTGCGAGGCACGTCGCAAGGGCCGCCACGCGCACCGCCGCGCGACGCGCTTTCCCCAGACCCGGCATCCGCCGCCCACGCTCAAGCATCTGCACGCCGTTCCCCCCCACGCAATTTTTCTTCATGGCACAACCGAGGCCCGGAAGCGCGGTATTTCAGGGCGAATGCTGAACGCCATCTTGGCGGGAGGTAGGCGGCGGCGGATTGCGGCGCCCGTCTCCAAATTGAGTGCAACACGGCAAGCCCATATACCGAACCGCAGATCAGTTTATTGCAGTATCGCAAATTCGCTTTGCGACTTCGGGCATCGCCCGGCGCGGGACGCGGGCTTATCTCAGGCGGGACACGAAAGCGCAGGAACATCCTGCCGGAGACATCGCCATGCAGCTCACCGGCCTCCACCATGTGACCGCCATCACGGCGGACGCCCCCTACAACCATCGCTTCTACACGCAGACCCTCGGCATGCGGCTGGTGAAGAAGACGGTGAACCAGGACGATACCTCCGCCTATCACCTGTTCTACGCGGACGGCGAGGCCAATCCCGGCACCGACCTCACCTTCTTCGACTGGCCTGTGGCCCGCGAGCGGCGCGGTAGCCATGCGGCGGTGCGCACGTTCCTCCGCGTCAAGGACGAAGCCGCCCTCGAATACTGGGCTGCGCGCCTGTCGGATGCAGGCGTCGACCATGCCGGCATCGAAACCCGCGACGACCGCCACCAATTGTCCTTCGAGGACCGCGAAGGCCAGCGCCTCGGCCTGATCGTGGACGAAGGGAAGGGCCCGGGCGTACCGTGGGCGAAAAGCCCGGTGCCGGAGGGCAGCCAGATACGCGGCCTCGGCCCCATCCTGCTGTCGGTGCCGGATCTCGCCCCCACGGCGGCGGTACTGCTGCATGTGATGGGCATGCGGGAGGCCCGCACCTATGCCAGCGAGGAGGGCCGTGCGATCCATGTGTTCGAGATGAGCGAAGGCGGCCCGGCGGCGGAGGTCCATGTGAAGGTGGAGCCCGGCCTCTCCCCCGCCGGCCAGGGCGCCGGCGCGGTGCATCACGTGGCCTTCCGCGTCACCAGCTTCGACGAATACGAGGAATGGGCGAAGCGGCTGAAGGAGCTGCGCGTACCCAACAGCGGCAAGGTGGACCGCTTCTATTTCCGCTCGCTCTATTTCCGCGAGCCCAACGGCATCCTGTTCGAGCTCGCCACCGACGGGCCGGGCTTCGCCGCCGACGAGGACGCCGCGCATCTCGGCGAGCGGCTCGCCCTGCCGCCCTTCCTGGAGGGCCGTCGGGTGCAGATCGAGGCGGGGCTGAAGGCCCTGTGAGGACAAGCGCGTCAAACGCAAAAAAGGGCGGCGGGAGGGAAAGACCCCCTCCCGCCGCCCGTTTTACTCAAAGCCGTGCCCGCGGCGATGCGTGCCCCACGCCGTCGATCAGCCGCGCTCCTCCAGCGGATGGGTGCGCAGGCGCATGGGATCGTAGAAGGGCGTGCGCACCACGCTCGCCTCGAAGCTCTCGTCCCCGTCCGTCACGCTGACGACCGTGCCGAGGGCGGTGAAGGCGGGCTGGAGCGAGACGAGGGCCAGCGATTTCATGAGGTGCTGGCTGTAGGTGGTGGAATTCACCACGCCCGCCTCGACGCCATCCTTGAAGATCTTGGCCCCCGGCGTGATGGCCCTGGGAGCCAGCACCTCGAGACCGGCCTGATGGGTGCGCTCGGTGCCCTTACGGGCGAGAAGGGCCGCCTTGCCGCGGAAGTCGGGCTTGGAGAGGTCCACCGACCAGTCCATCAGCACCTCGAACGGTGTCGTGTCCTTATGGGGCATGTCGAAGGGAAAGAAGAGCAGCGCGCCTTCCACCCGCACGATGTCGAGGCAGTCCCACGACACCGGCATGGCGCCGAACGGCGCGCCCGCTTCCAGGATCTTGTCCCATAGGGCCACCGCGTCCTTGGCGGCGCAGAACACCTCGTAGCCGCGCTCGGCCGAATAGCCGCCGCGCGCCAGCGAGACCGGCACGCCGAACAGCGTGGTCCTGCCGTGCCCGAAATAGGGCAGGCTCTTCAGGTCCATGGGAGTGTGGGGGGACAGGATGTCGAGGGCCTTCGGCCCCTGGAGCGACAGGATGTGCACGTCGTTGTCGCGGGAGAAGGCCACGTCGAAGCCTTCCGCGACGAGGGGAAGCGCGTCCTCCAGAGCACCGCCGCCGTGGGAGAGACGGTAGGCGCCGTCTCCATCCGCATAGATCAGGACGTCGTCGATGAGGCCGCCCTCGTCATCGACGATGGAGGAGATCATGGAGCGGCCGGCCGGGACCTTGGCAATGTCGGCGGTGACGAGCTGGTTGAGGAAGGCGAGGGCATCCTTGCCCGAGACGTTGATGATCTTGAGCGCCGACACATCGAACAGACCGGCGCGCGTGCGCACGGCCTCGGTCTCCGCGTAGGGATCGGTGGCGTAATGCTGGGGAATCGCCATGTCGTTCCACGATTCCTCGAGCTTCGACCCCAGCTCCCTGTGGCGCTCGTTGAGGATCGATTGGCGCCAGATGGTTGCGCTCGTCATCCTGTCCCCTCTCTGCGGCTCTCGGCCTGTCTTGAAATGAGAGGCGGCGGAGGCAAGGCGGTGCCTGCCGATCCTGCCGCGACGGGCACATCCTGATCGGCGCCGCACTTCACTGTCAATTACTTTTCCTTAGAAGAAATATCGTACGCCGACTGGCGCGGAATTAGGCGGCCGCAACCCTTGCAGCGTCAGCATCTGATCATTTTCAGATCGATATCGCCTCCGCCTCCGCTCAATCAATGGGCTTGCACACGGCGCAGCCATTGGCAAAGTGTTTCTACGGCGTCAAAAAAGTTCACTGAGGGGAACAGGTCGCCACCCAGCGAGATCGCAACTGCGGGACGGGCCGGTCGGGGCCCCGGCCCAGGCGGAGCTTGAAGTCATGGCCGATGTGAAGATGTGGGGCAAGGAAGAGTTCTGGGGTCTCGGCTTCGAGTGGGATCCCCAATGGCTGCTGTCGCCCGCCCAGAAGGCGCTTCAAAGCAAGCTCATCGCCCTGTGCGAATCCACCCTGCGCGCCAATGCGGTGGAGAGCGACGCCAGCTACATCTATCCCCGCAAGAATTTCGAGGCGCTCGCCACGCTCGGCCTGCTGTCGCTCAACGTGCCGAAGGAACTCGGCGGCCTCGGCGAGAACCACGTGTGCGCCGCCATGGTGGTGGAGACCATCGCCCGCTACGGCTGCCCCTCCACCGCCATGTGCTACACCATGCACCTCGGCGCCACCGCTGCCGCGCTGCTGCGGCACCACGACAACCCCATCCTCACCGACATCCTGAAGCGCCTCGACAGGGACGTGCTCATCGGCACCCTGTCCTATTCGGACCCGGAGACCGGCTCGCACTTCTGGTATCCGATCTCGTCCAAGGCCGAGGCCCACGGCGACGGCTGGAAAGTGACCAAGAAGGCGTCCTGGACCACTTCCGGCGGTTTCGCCGACTGGTACATCGTGCAGACCACCAGCCCCGGATTTGCCGGCGACTATTCGGACCTCTCCTGCTTCCTCGTCACCAAGGACGAGGTGAAGGCCAATCCCTCCGAGTGGGACGGCCTCGGCCTGCGCGGCAACCAGTCCGGCCCGATCATGGTGGAGAACGCCATCCTGCCGAAGGACGCCCTCGTCGGCCCCATCGGCGACGGGGCGAAATCCAACGACGAGGTGGTGGACCCGTTCTTCCTCACCTGCTCGTCGGCCTGCTGGAACGGCATCTCGCTCGCGGTCATCGACATCGCCAAGCGCCACACCACCAGGAAGACCCACAATGACGTGGGCATGCGCGTCGCCGACTACCCCACCATCCAGGACTATGTGGGCGAGGCGATCATGGATACCAATTCCTGCCGTGCCTTCGACTTCCAGATGGCGCAGGCGCTGGATTCCGTCACCAACAACTGCGACTGGTCCATCCACAAGGACGTGGACGCCCTGCCCCGTTCCGCCTTGCTGCACTGGCTGTGGCAGGTGAAGTTCGAGGCGGCGAAGAACGTCGCCCATGTGGTGGACAAGATGCTCCACGCCACCGGCGGCACCGGCTTCCGCCCCGCCCTGCAGATCGAGCGCTACCTGCGCGACGGCAAGGCCGGATGGGTGATGGGCCCCACCAACGAGGTGCTGCGCCAGTTCGTGGGCAAGGCCTCGCTGCTCGGCTTCGGCTCGCTGGACTACTGGAACAAGTCCATCAACGAGCGGGTGCTGAACAACGAGATCAAGAAGATGGACGACGAGGAGAAGCGCGCCCTCGCCGAAAAGCTGCTGGCGGAGATCAAGCCGGCCAAGGTGGCCTGAGGCCGGCGCGCCGGCTGATCCCGACCATCACATAATCTAATGCCGGTGGGCACTTGTGATTAAGGCGCTCACCGGCGGGACGGATTATAGTCCGGGTCGTGGACCATCTTTTCAGCGAGTTTCTTTCCATGACCACCATCGATATCGACGCCCGTTTCGATCCGCACGAATTGCGCAGTGCGCTTGGCCGTTTTGCCACCGGCATTGCCGTGGTGATGGCGCGGGACGAGGACGGCCCCATCGGCGTGACGGTGAATTCATTTTCCTCCGTCTCGCTCGATCCGCCCCTCGTCCTGTTCTGCATGGCCCGTTCGCTGCATTCCCTGAAGCGCCTGGAAAAGGCGAAGGCCTATTCGGTCAACATCCTGCTCGGGCACCAGCAGGAGATTTCCAACCGCTTCGCCCGTCCCGGCGAGGACAAGTTCTCCGGCACGCATTGGGAGATCGGCCCGTCCGGCGCCCCGCGCCTCGTGCCTGCCCATGCGGTCTTCGAGTGCGTGCCCTACGCCCATTATGACGGCGGCGACCATGTGATCTTTGTCGGGCGCGTGGTGCACCTGCATGCCGAAGGCAACGGCGACCCGCTGCTCTATTACCGTGGCAGCTACCGGCTGCTCGCGACCCCGATGGAAGAGGGCTGAATGGACTTTTCCCTCCTGCCGCCCGGCTCCTCCCGCAGCCCCCTTGTCCCGCGCGAGCGGGTGGTGGTGCGGGGCGGCAGCTGTGCAGCGATCCGGCTCGGAGCCGGGGATGGCATCACCATCCTCGACCCGGAAGGGCTGCAGCCGGCGCTCGTGTTCGCGGTCGGAGCCGACCCGGCGGAGGCGCTTGGGCTGCAAGGTGCGGCGGCGGGCAGCCTTGCGGAAAGTCTGAAGCTGGGAGGCGAGGCGGCCACCGAGGTGGCGCGCCTCCTGCCGGCGCGCGGCGTCGGGTGCGAGGATGCTCCCGGCGCGAAGGTTCTGCCTGGGGATCAGCCGGCGGGAACCGAGGTGAGCCTGGTGGCGGCGCAGGACGTGCTGGCCGTCATCGCCGCGCCCGGTGCGCCCATGGCCCCGGATGCGCAGGATGCGCCCACCGACCTCGTGGTCACCGTCACCCGGGCCAGCGGGAACGAACGCCCCCTCCCCCCGCCTCTGGCGGAGACCAAGCTCGATTTGCGGGTGCCGGCCGCGCAGGCCCGCGCCTTTCGCGTGAAGGCCGGCGACTATATCCAGATCATCGACGTGGACGGCCGCCAGTGCTCGGACTTCCTCGCCTTCGACGCCGTGGCGCTGGAAAAAGGCGAAGAATTCGGCCTCGATGCCACCACCACCCGCACGCTCATGGGCGCCGCCTATCCGGGGCCGGGACTGCACTCGAAATATTACGACGAGCGGCAGGTCCCGCTGGTGGAGGTGATCCGCGACACGGTGGGCCGGCACGACACCTTCGCCCTCGCCTGCTCGGCCAAATATTACGAGGACATGGGCTATCCGGGCCACGCCAACTGCTCGGACAATTTCAACGCCGTGCTGGAGCCTTACGGTATCCGCACGCGGGCCGGCTGGCCGGCCATCAACTTCTTCTACAATACCGCCGTGGACCACACCAACGCGATCACCATGGACGAGCCGTGGTCGCGGCCCGGCGACTACGTGCTTTTGAAGGCGCTGACCGACCTCGTCTGCGCCACCTCGTCCTGCGCCGACGACATCGATCCGGCCAACGGCTGGGAGCCCACCGACATCCACGTGCGGGTCTACGACGCCGCCGAGGCCTTCTCCAAGGGGATCGCGTTCCGCATGAGTGCCGACGCCGAGCCGCGCCTGACGCGCGAGAGCGCCTTCCAGCCGCGCCTGTCGCAGCTGACCCGCAATTTCGTCGAGTATCGCGGCTTCTGGCTGCCCACCTGCTTCACCGGCGAGGGGCCCATCGCCGAATACTGGGCCTGCCGCGAGAAGGTGGCGATCATGGACCTGTCGCCGCTGCGCAAGTTCGAGGTGACCGGGCCGGATGCGGAGCTCCTCCTCCAGCGCACGGTGACGCGGGACATGCGCAAGCTGGCGGTGGGCCAGGTGGTCTACACGGCGCTGACCTATGAGCATGGGGGCATGCTCGACGACGCCACCATCTTCCGGCTCGCCCCCGCCAACTTCCGGGTGGTGTGCGGCGAGGAGTTCACCGGCGCCTGGCTGCGCGGCAAGGCGCACGAATGGGGCCTGAAGGCCTTTGTCCGCTCGTCCACGGACCAGTTGCACAACATCGCCGTGCAGGGGCCGCTGTCGCGGGAGATCCTCGCGCAGGTGATCTGGACCGGGCCGACGCAGCCCTCCATCGCCGAGCTGAAATGGTTCCGCTTCGCGGTGGCGCGCCTCGGCGGCCCCATGGGGCCGGCGGTCGTGGTCTCGCGCACCGGCTATACGGGGGAACTCGGCTACGAGATCTGGTGCCATCCCAAGGATGCCGGCGCCACGTTCGACGCCGTGTGGGCGGCGGGCGCGCCCAGGGGCATGAAGCCGCTCGGCCTGTCCGCCCTCGACATGCTGCGCATCGAGGCCGGGCTGGTCTTCGCCGGCTACGACTTCTGCGACCAGACCGACCCGTACGAGGCCGGCATCGGCTTCACGGTTGCAGAGAAGGAGGAGGATTTCGTGGGGAAGGCGGCGCTCGCCCGGCGCAAGGCCAATCCGGCTAAGACGCTCGTGGGCCTGAAGGTGAAGGACAACGACGCCGTGGGCCATGGCGATCCGATCCATATGGGCCGGGCGCAAGTGGGCGTCGTCACCTCGGCCACCCATTCGCCCATCCTGAAGGCACAGATCGCGCTGGCCCGCATCGACGTGGCCCACGCGGCGATCGGCACCCAGGTGGAGGTCGGCAAGCTGGATGGGCAAAGAAAGCGCATCGCCGCGGAAATCGTGCCCTTCCCCCATTTCGATCCGCAGAAGACGCGGGTGCGTGCCTGACGGTAGAGCTCGCGCGCGGCGGCGATCCGAAACGGTAAAGTCAAGGCATTGGCCCAGCAAACGCCAGGCGACATCTCGCCTGGCGCCGATCTTGTTTGCATGAAATTCAATTGAACAACAATTGTGCAGAGTATCGTCTAAAAATTCATCTCGAAATGCCGTTACGGCACATGTATATCTTCATTGACAATAAATTTTCGTGTGGAGAAACTCCCCGCCATAATCGAGGGGAAAACCATGAGCATCGCAGCAACCACCGAGGCTGTCGCCGCGCCCGAGGCCGGCACGCTTCAACGCAAGATCAGCTGGACCGGCGCGTTCTGGATCGCGAGCGGCGTGCCCGCGCTCGTGCTCTTCTCCATCGGCGCCATCGGCGCCACGGTGGGCGCGCCGGCCTGGTTCGTGTGGATCGTGTCCATCATCTTCGGCTTCATCCAGGCCTTCTCCTATGCGGAGATCGCCGGCCTGTTCCCGCACAAGTCGGGCGGCGCCTCGGTGTACGGCGCCATCGCCTGGGTGCGCTACGGCAAGCTGCTCGCGCCCTTCTCCGTGTGGTGCAACTGGCTGGCCTGGTCGCCGGTCTTGTCCATCGGCTCGGGGCTCGCGGCGGGCTACGTGCTGTCCATCCTGTTTCCGGCGGATGCCGCCATCAACACCTGGCAGCTCACGCTGGTGGACCTCGGCTGGCTCAAGACCGGCCTCGCGCTGCGCCTGAACGCAACCTTCTTCCTCGGCGCGGCCCTGCTGCTGGTGGCCTTCGCCATCCAGCATCGCGGCATCAGCCAGACCGCCAAGGTGCAGGTGATCCTGGGCGTGGTGGCGCTGCTGCCGCTGGTGCTCATCGGCCTCGTGCCGCTGGTCACCGGCGACGTGCTCGCGGCCAATCTCGGCCCGTTCGCGCCGCTGGCCAAGGACGAGGCGGGCAAGGTGATCGCCGGCTCCTGGAACATGGCCGGCATCACCCTCATGGCCGGCGGCCTGTTCATCGCCGCCTGGTCCACCTACGGCTTCGAGACGGCAGTCTGCTACACGCGCGAGTTCAAGGACCCGAAGACCGACACCTTCAAGGCGATCCTGTATTCCGGCCTTTTGTGCATCTTCGTGTTCACCATCGTGCCCATCTCGTTCCAGGGCGTGCTCGGCCTCGGCCAGCTGGTGACACCGGCGGTGGTGGATGCCTCCGGGACGGTGACCACGCCGGCGGTGTATGACGGCATCCTCTCCGCCGACATCTATTCCGGCATGGGCGTCGCCAGCGCCATGGCCGACATGATCAAGGGCGGCCCCATCGTCCACAACGTGATCGTGGTGATGCTGATCCTGGCGCTCATGCTCGCCATCATCACCTCCATGGCCGGTTCCTCGCGCACGCTCTACCAGGCGTCGGTGGACGGCTGGCTGCCCAAGTACCTCAGCCACGTGAACGAGAACGGCGCGCCCACCAAGGCCATGTGGACCGACCTCGGCTTCAATCTCATCCTGCTGATGATGTCGGACTACGTGTTCATCCTCGCCATCTCCAACGTCTGCTACATCCTGTTCAACTTCCTCAACCTCAACGCCGCCTGGATGCACCGCATCGACCGGCCGGGCTGGGAACGCCCCTTCAAGGCGCCCACCTGGCTGATCGGCATGGGCACGGTGCTTGCCTTCGTGAACCTGTTCCTGCTCGGCATGGGGGCGGACATCTGGGGCGCGGGCACGCTGGTCACCGGCCTCGTGGTCTCGGCGGCCATCATCCCGGTGTTCCTGTTCCGCCACTACGTGACGGACAAGGGCCGGTTCCCGGCGGCGATGATGGAGGACATGCACCTGAAGGCCGAGCCGGGCGCCGGCGTGAAGGCGGGGATGCTGCCCTATCTCGCGCTTGCGGGCGGCGCGGTGGTGATCATCGTGGCCCGCATGCTGGCGGTCTACTGAGCGGAGACGAGATGAGCGATCAAGGCATCAAGAGCCGTCCCAGCTACCAGCCGATCGCGCCGGACCCGGCGGGCCGGCATCATCTGATGGTCGTGGACGGCGCCGAGGTCCCGCCCGAGGCGCTGGCGGAGGGGGTCACCCCCTCCGCCTTCGAGGTGTGGACGGTGGCCCGCAGGAGCGCGGTGCCGGGCGTGCCGATGATGGAGGAAGCGGCGGGCGCGGTGCGCACCTTCCGCTCCACCCCGCATCTGTTCTCGGCGCTGGAGGAGCGCCTCGCCCGCGAGACCATGGGCCTGCGTTTCTATGCGGTCGGCCCGGAGCCCTTCTTGTGGGATGCCTATGGCATCGGCGAGAGGGCGGGCCTGAGCCGCCAGGAGATGGGCTTTGCCCATGTGGGGCCCAAGGCCCGGCGCATTTTCTGCGTCCACTGCCGGGAGGTGATGGAGAAGGTCACCACCTCCATCGTCACCTGCACCGGATGTGGCGCCGCGCTGTTCGTGCGCGATCATTTCTCGCGGCGGCTCGCCGCCTTCATGGGCGTCCAGATCGACGCCGAAGTGCCGGGCGAGGTGCCTGCGGCCGAGGAGCTCTATCGATGACCGCCGGAGAACCCCTGCATGTGCGGGTCCGCGAGATCGAGGAACTCGCGCCGAGCCTCAAGCGCTTCTCGTTCGAGCCGGCGCACGGCGGCCAGTTCCCCACCCCGCCGGCGGGCGGCCACGTGATGCTCACCCTGCGCGACGGCGCGCGGGTGATGAAAAATGCCTATTCCCTGGTCACGCCGCCCACCGAGCGCACCCGCTACGACATCATCGTGCGGCTCGTGGCCCAGTCCCGCGGCGGCTCGTCCTTTCTCCATCGCAGCGTCGTCCCCGGCGACGTGCTGGAGATGGCGAACCCCATCAGCCTCTTCTCCCTCGCCGCCACGGCGAGGAAGCACCTTCTGGTCGGCGGCGGCATCGGCATCACGCCGCTCCTCTCCTTCCTGCCGGAGCTGAAGGCGCGCGGCGCCCGGTTCGAGCTGCACCAGCTCGCCACCGGCGAGGAAGCCCCGGTGTTCGAGCGTCTCCTCGCCCCCTATGCGGCGGCCGAGGAGATCCGGGTGCATTCAGGCGGCCGCGCCGCCTTCGACCTCGCCGGGCTGCTGGCGCGCCAGCCGCTCGGCACGCACCTCTATGTCTGCGGGCCGCACAGCCTGATGGATGCGGTGACCGGCACCGCCGCCGGGCTCGGCTGGCCGAAGGGCAAGATCCACAAGGAGAGCTTCGGCGGCGACGTCTCCGGCCTGCCCTTCCGCGCCGTCCTGAAGAAATCGGGGATCGAGGTGGAGGTCGGCGAGACCCAGAGCCTGCTGGAGGCCATCGAGGCGGCCGGCGTCGCCGCGCCCTGCCTGTGCCGGGGCGGCGCCTGCGGCGAGTGCGCCACGCCCGTGATCGAGGGCGAGGCGGACCATCGCGACGACTTCCTCTCGGCCGAGGAGAAGGCCAGCGGCAAGCTGATCATGACCTGCGTGTCCCGCGCCCGCGGGCCGCGCCTCGTGCTCGACCTCTGACCCGTGGGAGGAAGAATATGACCCTTCAGTTCAAGCCCGCCGAAACCTTCCGCGACACCTTCACCTACAGGAAGTCGCCGGAGGACATCCTGCGCTTCCCGTTCCCGTTCCCCGAGGACGAGTACATGTACTCGGTGAACATCGAGCCGCACGTGCGCGGCGGCCCGACCGCCGCCTTCCGTGCCACCTTCGACATCGACGAGCACTACATCGCCGAGTGCCGCGAGCGCGAGCGGGTGCTGAAGGAGGACCCCAAGCGCTGCCAGGTTCTGCCGCACATGATGGCCGCCGAGTGGGACACCCTCGAGCTCATCATGGAGAGCATGGCGGCGGATTATCCCGAGCACTTCTCCCTGGCCAAGGCCGGGGACCTGTGGACCTGGGTCAACCGGCCGCTCGGCATCCAGCAGAGCTTCACCTTCGGCAAGGTGGAAACCCTGCCCTGCCCGCCCTTCGAGTACATCACCCGGCAGGCGCAGGGCGACTTCACCCTGCAGGATCAGCGGGACGACAACCTCTACGTGGACGGCGGGATGGTGACCACCCAGGCCGACTGGTCGCTGGAATTCGACATCGGCATGAGCTTCCACGAATGGCACGGTCCGGTGCCGCTGGCCCACGAAAAGGGCGTGTTCGACCGGGCGCTGAAGTATCTGCTGCGCCTCCAGTACGGCCAGCCGGTGCGGCGGCTGAACTGGACCATGACCATCAATCCGCGCCTCGACACCTCGCCGGAGAATTACCCCGTGTGGGGACCGGACAAGGCGAGCGTCACCCCGGAGAACGTGGCCGAGAAGGCGCACCTGCGGGTGGAACTTCAGACGCTGTTCCGACTGCCGCGCTCCGGAGCGATCCTGTTCGGCATCCGCTGCTATCTCACCAGCGTCGCCGACATCGCGAAGGTGCCGAAATGGCGGCGCCGGCTGCATCGCGTGCTGCGCGACCTCCACCCCGACATCGCCAGCTACAAGGGCCTGCCGCGCTTCCGGCCCATGGTGCTGGACTATCTCGCGCCCCTGGACGACGGCGCGCCCACCTCCAAGGGAATCGCGCCGGACACGGACGTTCTTGGGGGGTGAGACGGGCGGCGTGCCGCCCCTCAGATCTCCGGCAGCCCCAGCCATTTCTGGAAGGCATTGAGCACGAGGTTCACCGAGAAGGCCGCGAGCAGGATCCCCATCACCCGGCGCAGCAGGCTCGCGCCGCTCTGGCCGATGGCCTTGGAGATGTAGTCCCCGAGCCAGAAGATCACGAACAGCAGGGTCATCATCGCCGTCAGCGCCACCACGGTGATGATGTGCTGGTACAGCGGGGCGCCGCGATTGTTGTCCGAGAACAGGACCATCGCCAGGATCGCGCCGGGTCCGGCGATGATCGGCGTCGCCAGGGGATAGACCGCCAGCGCCGCAAAGCCGCGGTCAGCGTCGGGCTCGACCGGGTGGCTGGTCATATCGCCGAAGATCATGGTCATGGAGAAATAGAACAGGATCAGCCCGCCGGAGATCTGGAAGGCGAGGACCGAGATGCCCATCGCCTCCAGCAGCAGGCGCCCGATCAGGGTGAACACCACCAGGATGAGAAAGGCGAAGAGGAGCCCCAGGGCCGCCGCCTTGTGCCGCTCCTTCCGGTCGAGGTGAGAGGTGGTGCTGAGGAACAGGCTGAGATGGCTCAACGGTTCAAGCACCACCCACAAGGTCACGAGCTGGCTGGCGAACAGGTTCAGGTCATCGATCATCGGCACACCCCCTTGCCTCCTTGTAGCGTCGGAGGAGGAGGGCGGGAAACGGCGATTTGCGGGCCCGAGCACCGTCATCCGCATACACCTGTGGGAATGAGTGCGGCATCGCGCGTTGACCTGACGCAACGCGACCCGCAGACGTGGTACTAGATTGGCGTTTCCCACGGAGGAACGGCCAATGGTCCAGAACATTAAGAGCGTACTCATCGGCATGACGGAGGAGGGAATCGACGAGCCCTCGTCCGCCCTCGCCTACGGCCTGTCGCTGGCGCAGAAGTCGGGCGCCCACGCCACGATCCAGGCGGCCTCGCTGAAGGTGGTGATGGGCAACACGTTCGTCGGCAATGTCGCGGCGGGACTGGTCTCCGCGCACAACCGCCGCCTGCGGCAGCTCGCGGCGGACGTGGCGCAGCGGGCGCTGGGCGATGCGGCCGCAGCCGGCGTCGCCGCGTCGGTGGAAACGCCGCAGCTCAGCTACGGCCAGCTCGTGGACACCTTCGTGGCCCAGGCCCGGGTCCACGACCTCGCCGTGCTCGACGCGGAGACGGCCACGGTGAACGCGGACCGCGGCCTCATCGAGGCGCTGCTGTTCGAGAGCGGCCGCCCGCTCATCGTGGTGCCGCCGGGCTTCGACACGTTCCGGCACCACCGGGTGCTGGTGGCATGGGATGGCAGCGCGCGGGCGACGCGGGCGGTTAACGATGCCATGGACATCCTGAAGTCGGCGGCGTCGGTGGAAGTGCTCGCCATCGGCAGCGAAAAGGAGCTGGCGCACGAAGTGCCCGGCGCCGAGATCGCCCCGCATCTCGCCCGGCACGGGGTGAATGTGAGCGTGAAGAACCTGGTGGTCGGCCCGGACGGCATCCCCGCCATCCTGCGCGAGCAGGCGACCCTGATCGGCGCCGACCTGATCGTCATGGGGGCCTTCAACCACTCGCGGATGCGCGAATGGGTGCTGGGCGGCGTCACCCAGTCGCTGCTCGAGGACTCCAAGGTCCCCTTGTTCATGTCCTATTGAGCAGGAGGCGCCCGCCCGGCCTCAGGCCGCGGGCACACCCGCTCCCCCCCCCCCGACAAGCGACAGCCGTGCCTCAGCTCACCGCCTGCCAGCGGCCGTCCTGCGTGCGGCAGGCGGCGCCGCGGGCGATCTGCGGCCGGTTGTCGATGTAGATGGTGTGGGAATAGTCGCGGCAGCTCTGGAAGCCGGGCCGGCTGTAGGGCGGGCCGGCGATCACCGTGCCGCGCGCGCCGTTCTCGCCCTTCCACCCGACCGGGTAGCCGGGACCGCCGGTCTCCAGCGCGGATACTTCGGCGTCATAGGCGCGGCGGCGATCCGCCTCGTCCAGCCCGTTGCCGATCCCGCCGCTGATGAGGCCGCCCGAGACCGTCCCGCTCATCACCGGAGCGCTGGGGAGCGCCGCCGAGGCGGTGAGGGAGCGACCGCCGGATGCGCCATCGCTGGCACAGCCCGCGAGCCCCGCAGCGAGCAGCAAGGCAGCGGGCAAGCGGGCGGACACCATGCGGACAGCCATCGGAACAGGTCTCACGCGGGAAGCTGCAATAAGGCGAGAATCGGGCGAACAATTGGGGCGAGAAGGAGGCTGGCCCTGTCATAGGCGCTGGCGCGGCGAGGGGAAAGAGGACTTTGTGCGGCTCCTGTGGCGACAGAGCCGCAGCGGCGCCGGCCCGACGGCACCACTGGCGCTGCGGCATCACGGTGCGGAAGCGGGAGGCGGCGCGGCCGCCGCGGGAAGCACGATCTCGGTGCGCAGCCCGCCGATGGGCGCGGAGCTCAGCTCGAACCGGCCGCCATAAAGCAGCGCCAGCTCATGCACGATGGACAGGCCGAGGCCCGAGCCGGGCTTGGATTCGTCCAGCCTGCGGCCGCGCCGGCCCACGTCCACCCGCCGGGCGGGATCGAGGCCCGGGCCGTCGTCGTCGATGATGATGTGGAAGAAGACGCGGTCGCCGAGAGACCTCGCCCGCCCCACGCAGACCTCCACCTCGACGCGGGAGGAGGCCCACTTGCAGGCATTGTCCACCAGGTTGCCCACCATCTCCTCGAGGTCCTGCTCCTCGCCGCGGAAATGCACGTCGTCGGCGATCCGCACGTCGATGGCGAGATCCTTGCCGCGGTGGATCTTCTCCATGGTCCGCGCGAGGGAGGTGACGATGGGGGTGACCTCGCACACGCTGGCCACCACCGACACCCGCGCCGCCATGCGGGCGCGCTCCAGATGGTGGGCCACCTGGTCGCGCATGACGCCGGCCTGGTCGCGCACCTTCACCGCCAGCGGGTCGTCGCGGGTGCCCGCCTCGTTCATCAGCACCGAGAGCGGGGTCTTCAGCGCATGGGCGAGGTTGCCCACATGGGTACGGGCGCGCTCCACGATCTCCTTGTTGGCGTCGACGAGGGCGTTCACCTCCTTCACCAGCGGCACGATCTCGTCGGGATAGGATCCTTCGAGCCGGTCCGCCTTGCCGGAGCGCACGTCGGCGAGCACCTGCGAGATGCGCGAGAGCGGCTTCAGGCCGAAACGCACCTGCACCAGCACCACCAGAAGGAAAGCCGCCGCCAGCACCACCAGGGTGCCCGCCAGGGCAAGGTTGAAGGCGGCGATCTCCTCCTCGAGCTCCGAGGCCACCGCCGCCACGCAGACCACGTAGCGCTCGTTGGCGCCGAGATCGACCTCCCGCTCGACCATGCGCAGGGTCTCCCCGTGCGGGCCGCGCGCATAGCCCTGGCGCATCAGGCCGGGACGGGCGGTGATGCCCTGCTCCACGAGCGCGGGCAGCACGCCGCCCACCAGCGACCGCGAGGTCCGGCGGCGCGTTTCGCCCTTGGAAACCAGGGAAATCTGCCAGTACCAGCCGGAATTGGGAAAGGCGAACAGCGGGTCGCCCAAGGCGACCGGATCTGGAAGCGCCTCGTCGGCGGCATTGGCCACCTCGGCGACGATGGTCTTCAGGTAGACGTCGAGCCGGCGGTCGAACGCGCGCTCCGCCGCGTTCCGGTAGAGGGACGAGAGGACGAGCCCCACCGCCACGAGCACCACCAGGGTGATGGCCATGGCCGACAGGAACAGGCGGAAGGCGAGGGAGCCGGGTGAATATTCCGCGGGCCGCGGCGCCGGGTTCATGGGCTCTCCCCGCCGGTCAGCGCGGCTCTTCGGGCGCGGCGAGCAGATAGCCGAGCCCGCGCACGGTCTGGATCACGTCGCAATCCAGCTTCTTGCGCAGGCGCCCGACGAATACCTCGATGGTGTTGGAATCGCGATCGAAATCCTGGTCGTAGAGATGCTCCACCAGCTCGGCGCGCGAAACCACCCGCCCGGCATGATGCATGAGGTAGGAGAGGAGGCGGTATTCGTGCGAGGTGAGCTTCACCGGATTGCCGTCCACCGAGACGCGGCCGGAGCGCGTATCGAGCCGGACCGGCCCGCAGGAGAACTCGCTCGAGGCATGGCCGGTGGCACGCCGGAGCAAGGCGCGCAGGCGCGCCAGCACCTCCTCCATGTGGAAGGGCTTGGCCACGTAGTCGTCGGCGCCGGCATCGAAGCCCTGCACCTTGTCGCTCCAGCGGTCGCGGGCGGTGAGGATCAGCACCGGCGTGGTCTTGCCGGCCCGCCGCCAGTTCTCCAGCACGGAGATACCGTCCATCTTCGGCAGGCCGATGTCGAGGACGATGGCGTCGTAGGGCTCGTTCTCGCCGAGATAGTGGCCCTCCTCGCCGTCGAAGGCACGATCCACCGCATAGCCCGCGTCGCTCAGGGCGGCGACGAGCTGTCGGTTGAGATCGGGATCGTCCTCGATCACCAAAAGGCGCACGGGTCCCCTCCGGCTGTTGGGCATCCATTAAGGGAGAAGCACCAAGAATGACAGAGGCGCAAGGCCCTGTCAGCGCCGGTGGCGGGTGCGGGACGCGGCGCGGCGCCGCTCCCCGCCCCTCAGCGCCAGCCGCACAGGCGGCGGCCCACGGCATTGTGAGCCTTCGCCTGGCGGATGGTGTCGTCGGTGTCGGCGACGGACCAGCGGACGGGAGCGGTCGCGCCGCAATAGACCTTAGTCGCGCCGGAACCCGTCGTCGTCGCGCAGCCGGCGAGCATCGCCGTCGCGAGCAAGGGCAGCATCGCGCGCGCCGCGTGCCGCATCCAGGGATTTTCGGGCATTCTCTTCTCCTTCCTCGATGGCATGGGCGTAGCCCCGCTGGGCGCCCCGGCGCTGGGCAAGCGCGAGGACAAGGGCGGCACCCGCCGCCAGCGCCGCCCGCACCCCGGCGAACCGGGCGAGCAGCACGACGGCGGCGAGGCCGAAGAGGCCCCAGATCCACCAGGGGATCACGTAGCCGAGCACGTGCAGGAGCGTCGTCACGCCGCGCCCTCCGTCTGGCCGCCCTCAGCGGGCAGAAGGTCGAGCACCGCGGCGCGGCGCGCATCGGCCCGGGTGCTCCACCAGACGTAAGCAAGGCCGCCGAGGCTGAGGGCGAGGCCAGCCAGCGTGAGGGTGGTGAACACGGCGGCGAGGGTCGAGGAACCGGCGGCGAAGGGCTCGATCTGCCGCGCCGCCTCGGCGACGGTGGAGGCGGCAAGGCCCCCGGCCACCGCGCCGGCGCCCTTCGCCGGCTGGGGGGCCGGCCGAGCGCTGGACACGGGCGCCTTCGCCCCCTCCCCGTCGCCGGTCGCCGCCACGGGCACCGGGGTTGCCGGCCGCGCCCCGGCGGTCCACGCCTTGCCGGCCTTGCGCACGTCGGCGACGCGCCGGGCCCAGCCGCGGCCGAAGACCGGCCAGGTGGACAGCGCCTTCAGCATGGCGAGGCGGCGGTCGCAGATGTCGTCCACGAGCCGGCCGGAGGAAGCGGCGGCGCGGGCCGCCGCCAGCGTCACCTCGCCCACCTGGCCGTCGGCGGGAAGCCCGAGGGCGCGCTGGAGCCACTTGGCGGACTGGGCGGGGCCCGAATTCACCGCGCCGTCGAACACCACGTAGTCGATGCCCGGCGGCAGGTCGTCGGCGCGCACCGCGTCCCAGTACTGGCGGCGGTAGATCTCCTCGAGCTCCGCCTGCGTGATCTCCCGGACCGGGCGCAGCGCAAGGCCGCGGGAGCGGCGATAGCCGTCATACACGCGCTGGATGATCCCCTTCATGGTCGGGCCGCCGGGGTCCGCGGGATGGTTGGAATAGCCGCCCTCGTGCACCAGCACGAGCGAGAGCGCCCGGGCGAAATTGTCCTTCATCGCTTCCTCTATGGCGTGAGGCAGGCCGTCGAGCGACGGCGAAGCCCGGCGCGCAGGCGCGCCGGGCGGAGGATGGAACCAGGCGGCGGCATTGGCCGCCGGCAGGCGTCACAGGTCGAGGAGACCGGCCCTCAGGGCGCTGTAGAGGTGGCCGGCGAGGTAGTCTTGGCCATCCGGCGAATAGGGGTGCACGCCATCGGCCGAGGTATTGAAATCGGCGTTGCCGGTGCCGGTGGTGGTGCCCACCTTGCCGGAGCCGGTGACCCAGGGCGCGGGTCCGACACGCCCGGTTCCGCCGGCGCTGTTGGTCCAGGCGCCGCGCGTCACGTCGACGTCGATCCAGGGTCCGGAGATGGTCTGGAGGACGGGGAGAATGATGTCGTGCTTCGCCAGGCCCGATCCGTAGTAGGAGGTGCTGGGCGTCCACACGCCGACCGTGGCGATGACCGCGTTGGGCAGTGCCGTGCGGATCGAGGACAGCACCCCGCTCACGCCGGCCGCAAGACCCGTCGTGCTGTCGTTGATGCCGCCCGCGACGATCACCAGGTCCGGGCTCCCGACGACGATGTTGGGCACCCGGGCCAGAAAGGCGTTTCCGCCCGTGCCGCCGGTGATGTAGCCGCTTCCGCCCCCCGCGGAGAACGAGAGCAGCGGGAATTCGGTCTTGCTCACGAGCGCCAGCGCGGCTTCCGCGAACGGCCCGCCGTTGGCGTTGGACGAGGTGCCCTGCCCGTAGCTGTCGCTCATCGTCGCGATCTTCACCTGCGGCGCAAGGTCGATGGGCGCGATGCTGTCGGTGGGTCCGACGGAGACCCCGGCGAAGCCGAAGGTGATGCCGTAGCAGACGATGTTGCGCACCGCGCGCGTGCCGAAATCAACGGTCAGGCGCACCACCGCATACCCGGCCGCAGGCGGGATCTGGATCGGCGAATCAATCACCAGCTCGCCGTCGGCGAAGATGGTCCAGCTGTCCGACGAGCGCGCCATCAGCTCGAACTTCGAGCCTTCATAGCGAAAGGCCAGCGTGGCCATGTTGATTTTGTCGGTATTCGAGGAGTTCGGAAGATAATATTGGACGCCGGTGTTGAAATAGGTGGTCCAGCTGGCGCCGTTGTAGACGGAAAAATTTCCGCTCGGCAGGAAATGATCCACCTTGCTGGTGATCTGCGACGTGCCGCTGCCGGAGGCCGTCGGCGCGCTCAGCGTGATGGTCGCCGGGGACGCGGGATTGGCCGGCCGCTTGCCGGAGGCGCCGCTGAAGGTTTCCTGAAGCTTGCGCAGGGAAGAAGATTTGAAGTCGCGATAGTATTTCGTCATGGCTTCCTCAATTGAAATAGAAGTTGGGGACGAGGATCAGCTGCCCGTCATCGTCGAGGACCAGTTGTCCGTCGTCGTCGATGAGGACGGCGTAGCCGGGCGGAATCTGGGGCGTGCAGATGCAGGTGCAGGGCACCCCGCAGAGCGACACGCCGAGACTGAGTTCCATGTCGGAAACCTCTCTGTTTGCTCGGTTGCGGAAGACACGGCGCCGCCCTCGCCGCCCCGGGGATCGGGGCGGTCGGGGCCGGCGCAGCGGTGAAGGGGGAGCGGGCTGGCCTGCGGGCTCAGCGATCGGCGAGGGCGAAGACGCTGAGGCCCGTGGCGGTGCTGCCGGTCGCCCAGACGCGGCGGACCTGGCAGGGCGGCAGCGGCAGCAGGCCGGGTGGAGCGTAGAGGGTCACGAAGTCACCGTCGGCGGCGCCCACGGGGGTGATGCGGATGCTGGCGACGCCGCCGGCGACCGAGGCGGCGACATAGACCCACAGCGCCTTGGCGTAGGGGTCGAGATCCTGGGTGTCGGAGGGAACGACGAGGCGCAGCTGCCGCGCCGGGGACGACAGGGAGGACGCGAGCCCCTTCAGGGGGTCGCGCGCGGGATCGTAGGGCATGGAGGGTGCTCCGGTGTGGAAGGCTCAGGCGCCCGGAACGGCGCAGAGGAGAAGGTGCAGGGCCACGCGCACCGTGCCGCCGGTGAAGCTGCCGCCGTTGGCGGTGAGGCGGACGGGCGTCGGCGCGTAGAAGGCGGCCGGCCCGATCACGCCCATGTTGGTGGAGCCCGCCGCGGCGCCGAGGCTGCCGCCGAACTTCGCGGCCTCGCCGGAGATGCCGCAGTCGTAGGATGTGGCGCCCGTCACCGCGACCAGGGTGCGGGTGGAGACGCCGAGCACGATCGCCCGGTTGGGGATGGCAAGGCTGGTCTCCGCATAGGCGCCGGAGAGGACCACGTCCTCCTCCGCGACCCGCGCCTCGATGCCCCCGCCATGCGGGCTCGCCGCGAGCGGCGACACCCAGGCGCCGCCGTCGAACAGGGCGAGCCGCCCCTCGTCGCGGATGAAGGCAAGGAAGCCGGCGGCCACGGGAAGGAAATCGAACACCCCGGCCTCATGGGCGGCGATGCGGCCCGCATGGCCGGCGAAAACGCCGCTCGCGCCCGCCGGCACGAACCAGCGCCCGCCCTCGGGCGGGGAGGCCGGAGGGGCGGTGGCGCTGGCGCTCTCCAGCACCAGCTGGACGAAGGCATCGAGGCGGCGGATCGCCTCGTTGTGGGTGACGTGCTTCTGCGCCTGGGCCGCCGCCATATAGGGCAGCGCCAGGTTGGCCGACTGGTCGGGCATTTTCGGAACCTCGGGGATGGACTTGAAAGGCACGCCTCCGCCCTCGCCCCGCCCCGGTGGTGCGTGTCGCGCAGCAGGCATGCGGCATCCGCCGGCGCCGGCATCAGGCCGGCCCGGAGACACCCGTCAGGGGATGAAGCGAAAGGTCAGCCGGCGGGGCTGAGGACCAGGAAGTAGGTGCCGCCGCGCACGGTGGTCGCGGTGGCGCTGACCGAGAGGGTCGCGCCCTGGAGCACCACGCCGACGCGGCCGGGGCCGAACGGCGCATCGATCCGCACCGGGCTATCGAGGCGGGGCGGGCGGCCCACCGCCTCCTTTTCCCGCGCCTGGATGGCGCTGGCGAGGTCGATTTGCGCGCTGCGGCCGTCCGCGGCATCCACCTGCACCATGTTGTCTTCGACGCTGGTGGTGATGCCCTCGATCGTGCTCACCTGCTGGCGCCTGCCGAAGCCCACCATGAACGGCCCCAGCACGCGCACCCCGCCGGCCTCGGCGATGAGGGCCGGGCCGGTCTTCACCGAGACGGAGAGGCGCGGATCGGGCGCCGCCTCGGCACGGCCCATATCGCGCGGGAAGCCGGTGATCTTCATCTCGATGGCCGCAAGGCCCGGGTGCTGCTTCTGGCGGAAGGGATCATCGTCGCGGCCGGCGAACAGCGGCGCGAGGGCTGAGAACCCGTCGTGCCGGCCGAGATAGCGGATGATGGACTGCGCCTGCGCCCGCTGCGTCATGTCGAGCTTGCCGGCCGACTCCGGCACCAGCCGTCCGTTTTCCACCGCGCCGGCGGAGGCGAGCAGCGCCGTGAGCCGGTGTGCCTGGTCGCGGTTGGCGAGGGCCGTCATGCCGAAGGGCCCCGCCGCGAAGGCGAGGCATAGCACCAGCAGCACGCCGGGGATGAGGCGCAGGTCGCCGCGGCCCAGCCTTGGCGCAAAGACAAGCGTGATCAGCGCGAGCCATGCCGCCACCAGCAGCAGGTGCCCGCGCTGGGCGGTGAAGCCCAGCGGCTCGATGCGCAGCCACAGGGCCGCGCCGAGCAGGACCAAGGGCACCACCAGCAGCGGGAACCACGCCGCGCAGAACAGGTCCACGAGCCTGCGGCCCCTGCCGCGCTCGTGCTGGAGCATCATGAACACCGCCGTGCCGATGGCGCCGAAGATCGGCACGTAGCGGCCGATCTGGCCCACGGGCACCGCCCCCTGCCAGGCGATGCGCGTGGCGTAGGCGATGAGCACCGCGCCGAAGACGAAGAGCAGCGGCACCATCACCCACCGCGCCACGGTGAGCGGTGCGCTGACCTCGACGAACGGAGAAGGATCGCCCTCTCCTGGCAGGGGAATCTGGCTCAGCCAGATCACCGGGGCGACGAGGCCGAAGGCCACCGGCATCACATAGGTGGTCGCCCACGACGGAGCGAATCCCATCGGCCCCACGGCGAACAGCACCCGCACCGCGCCTTCCACCAGCATGATGCCGATGACCAGCACGGCCGCGCCGAGGAGGGCCGTGCCGGCCCCGCTTACGGTGCGCGCGCCGTGTCGCCAGAAGGCGGGGGCCTGCCCTTGTGCGAAGCCGGAGGGGGCGAGCAGCACGGCGCAGGCGCCGGCGATCAGGAGGAGCGACAACGAGGAGTGCGTCACCGCCGGAAACGCCGCCAGCGCCATGAACGAGGCGGCGACGAGCGCGGTGAAGAGGTGGCGGCCGAGAGCCGACCAGCCCCGGCCTTCGGCGAAGAGCGCCGCGGCGGTGGCGAAGAGGGCGCCGACCCCCGCGATGGTCGCAATGCGTGGGACAATCTCGGCCAAAGCGGGCAGCCGCGCCGCCAACTTCAGCACCAAATAGGACGTGGCGAAATGCACCGCCAGCGCGGCCACGGCGAGGAGGACAGGAACCGGAAACCGCACCAGCACGCGCGGCACGGCGCGCCCCACCCCCGCCCATCTCGCCACGTCACGCCCCTCCGCTGGAGCGCGCCGACTGGCTTGAGTCGCAAGCTGGTCGGATAACGCGTCCATCTTAGAGTTAGAGGACCATTCCCCGAGCAGGTTGAATCCATTCGCCCGGTGAATCGCCCTCCAAGCCAAGGCTTAGCTCCGCCACCACCCCGGCACAAGTTGCATGACGCGGCAGCACCTGCCGGCTCGCGTGCAGGAGGAGCGCGGCGGATGACGCCTCCTGTTCCTGGAGGCCGAGGGGTCAGACGGCGAGGATCGCCGTCTTCGCCTCCCCCGCCCCCACGGTGGCGGAGAGCTGCGCCACGCGGACCGCGAGCGTCGCCTGCGGCCCGCCGAAATCGGCGATCTCGTCGGCCGCCGCGTAGAGCCCCTCGGGCACCGTGACGTCGAAGCTGCGCACCACGCTCGCGCCGGAGAGGATCTCCACGCGATAGGCCTCGCTCGCCTCGCCGAGGGGCACTTCGAGCGCCTCCCATCCGTCGCCGCTCAGCCGGGTCCGGCGGATGAAGGAGAGGATGACCCCCACCCCCGTCCGGCGCGCCCGCACATGCACCGGCGAGAGCGGGCGCAGGGCGGTGGCGCCCACGGTGGCGGACACCTGCGTGATGTCCTCCGCGCCATGGTCGTCCCGCGCCGAGCCGACGCGGTAGACATAAGCGCGTCCCAGCGCCGAGAGGCCGCTCGCCACCGCCACCAGCGTGCCGTCGAGCCGCACGCAGCGCGTGCCGGCGGGCCAGTCGGCGGCCCCCGCCGCCTCGGTGCCGGCGAGGCCGCGCAGCAGGCCGGAGAGGCGGAAGGTGGCGGCGTCGATCAGTTCGGCCTCGGTGAAGGCGATGACCTCCAGCGGCCGCCCCTCCGCCACCAGGGCGAGGAGGTTGGCGCCGCCCAGCACCTCCTGTTCGCTCGCCGAGACCAGCAGCGAGGATTGCAGCGCCACGTCCAGCGTGGTCTGCCGGTCGAACCGCCACAGCGGCCCCGGCGACAGCGCCGAGAGCAGCGTGCCGAAGGTGGCGGAGGCGGTGACCGGCGCCACCACGTCGAAGCTCGCCCCATCGCTGGAGCGCCAGATGGCGAGGGTGCCGGGCCAGGGCGTCGCCGCCGCCGCCAGGTACTGGAGCGGCACAGGCTCCACCTCCGACAGGGCCGGCAGGTCCAGCACCATCACCGCCGGAGGACCGGAGGCGCCGGGCAAGGCGACGGAACCATCGGAGGCCTCGGCGAGGGCCGCGTCGAACACCTCCGGCTCCACCGATCGGGCGCTGACGGAGAGGGCCTCCGCCTCCTCCACGCGGGTGATCTCCAGCAGCCGCTCCCGCCCGTCGAGGGCGAGGCGCACGAGGTCGCCGGGCACCAGCGCGAGGCGCGACGGCGGCAGGGCGAAGCTCACCGTCTCGCGCCCCGCCCACAGGTCCTGCAGCCACACGTCGGCGGCGCGCACCATCACCGCGTCGGAGGCGACCACGGCGAGGTCGGCCTGCGTCACATGTCGGCTCGCACCGGCGAGGCGGCGCGAGGACACCGTGGCGCGGCGATAGTCCTTCAGTCCGTCCACGTAGCCGACGCTCACCTGGAGCGGCAGCTCGCTCTCCTGCGCCCGCGTCACCGCGACCAGCGGGCCGTCGTCGGAGCGGACGAGATCGTCCACGCCGATGTCGGTCACCGCGCCGGTCCCGCGCGGGCGGAAGACCATGTGGCCATCCTCCTCCCCCGCCTCGAAGGCGAAGGCGCGGGCGAGCGGCTCCAGCGCCGCGCGGGCCGGCATGGGCTGCTCCACCACATAGCCCTCCACCGCGCCGGAAAGGTCGCGGCTGACCACGTCGGGCACGCCGAAATCGGCGCACAACGTCGCCACCAGGCCATCCAGCGGCGCGCCACCGAGGCGGCCGGTGAGCCAGTGGCCGGTGGCCCAGTTGGCCCCGTCCGCCCACACGTCGGCGGCCACGGGAAACTGCGGATAGGGCCGCGCGTCCCAGGTCCACAGGAACACGCACCCTTCCTCCACCATGCGGCCCTCATAGAGGCTGGCGGGCGGGTTGTCGGCCTCGCTCGCACCGGCCTCGGGATCGAAGGTCGAGAGCACCGCTTCGATGGCCCGGCGCTGGATGAGATCGTCCCGCGCGGCGGAAGAGAAAGGCGGCAGGGCGGTCTCGGCGGACTTGGCATCGGGGAAGGCGCTCGGCCGGTTGGCGCCCTTGTCCACGGCGGGACAGCCCGCCTCCATCAGGCGGATCGGCTTGCCGCCGGGCACGAAGGCGGTCGGCAGCGACAGGCGCGTGCCGCCGATGCGCTCGTGATGCGCATTCGCCCACCACGACCACAGGTCCTTCTGCCGATACACCCATGGCTCGCCATGGGCGCCGTCGGTGATCGGCGTGCGGTCCTGCGCGGCGCGGGCGGCATCGTCCGCATAGAACCAGTCGAAGCCTTCGCCGCCGCGCAGATTGGCCTTCAGATAGGCGCGGTCGTGAATGTCCTGCGCCAGCGCCGCATCGAGGTGGGCGGCGCCGTCGCGCCAGTCGGCGAGCGGCGGGTACCAGTCGATGCCGACGAAATCCACGGCGGGGGCGCTCCACACCGCATCGAGGGGAAAGCGCACGTCGCCATCGGCCATCGCCTGCGCGCCGTATTCGGTCCAGTCGGCGGCGTAGGACACGCGGGTTGCCTCCCCCACCACCGCCTTCACGTCGGCTGCGAGCTGCGCGAGCGCCTCGGCCGCCGGGAAGGCGCCGGTCTCGTCCCTGAGGCGGGTGAGCGCGGCGAGTTCCGAGCCGATGAGGATCGCCTCCACGCCCCCCGCCGCCACGGCGAGATGGGCATAGTGGAGCACCATGCGGCGCAGGCTCCATTCGCCTGGCCCGTGATAGAGCACGAGGCCGCCGAGCCGGGTGAAGTCGTCGGGCGCCGCGACCCCGAACAGGGCCTCGACCTGTGTCCGGCAGGCGGGCGTGCCCTCCACCGTTCCCGGCCGCCCCGGCGCCGGATCGCACACGATGCGCCCGCGCCAGGGATGGGCCGGCTGGAAGGCCGCGCCCGTCCACGGATCGGCCAGCGCGTTGCCGGCGGGGATGTCCATCATGAGGAAGGGGTTGAGGGTGACCTTCAGCCCCGCCTCCGTCATCCGCTGGATGGCGCGCACCACGCTGTCGTCGGACGGCGAGCCGCCATAGGCCGCCCGCCCCTCATACTGGGAGACGGCGGGGGCGGAGAAGCGCGTCTGCCCGGCGACGCTCCATTGCGCCGGGGCCGTCTGCTTGTTGAAGCGCTCGCATTTCGGCTGCACCTGGCACGTTCCGGCGCGCAGGTCGTCGCCGAACCAGGAGACCACGAGCGACACGCGCTCCAGGTTCGGGCAGGCGCCGAGCAGCTGGTCGAGGGAGGCCTCGAAATCGCTGAAGAAGGTGGTGACATGGCGGTTCTCCGGGCCATAGCTCGCCTCGCCATAGACCTGCCGGATGTTGCGCGTGTCGTAGCCGAACTCGGTGGCGCCGGGGATCAGCGTCACCGCCTTCACCTGCCGCTCCAGGGCGCCCACCGCGCGCTCCACCTCCACGGTGATCTGCGGCAGGCGATTGCCGTAGTCGGTCAGCTCCAGGTTCTGGAACACCACATGGGCGACGCCGCGATAGGCCGGCGTTCCGGCCTCCCCCTGCTTCGCCGCGATCCACGGATCGGGCGCCTCGTCCTCGCCGCCGAGATGGAAGGAGAGGTGCAGGCGGCGGGTGTCGAGCAGCTTGCCGTCCGCCCAGATGCGGCCGATGCGCGAGACCGGCCCCTCGCAGAGCGCCACGGCGAAATTGCCGTAATAGGTGTAGGTGGTGGTGGAGGCCGAGAGGCTGCCGCCCTTGCCGCCGGCGGACTGCGTCTCCTCCTTCTTCACCTCCTTGAGCTTCGTCGACCAGATGACCTGCCCGGCGACGCGCGCGCGGCCATAGATGCGCGGCAGCGGCGCGCCCTCGGTGGAGGCCATCACGTCGAGGTCGGTGAGGCGCGGGCCTTCCGCGTGCCGCGAGCGGTTGCCGCCGAACAGCGCGCTGTCGACAGCCGCGCCGCCGAGCGCCCCCAGCGCCCGCCCCGCCACCGCGCCGATGGGTCCGAACAGCGCGCCGCCGATGAGGCCGCCGGCCGCGCCGAGAAGCAGGGTCGCCATGGGGATGTCCTTCGGATTGGGGGGCGTGTTGGGGGTGCGGTTGGGGGGCGCGGGATCGGCGGAGGCCGGGGCGAGACGAAGAGGCCTCACCCCTCACCCCCAGCCCTCTCCCGCGAGGGGAGAGGGGGGAAACGGCGGTACGCCCGGCCCCTCTCGGCGCGGACCAGCACGCCTCCGCTCCCCGCTTAGTCCACCCCCGGAAACGCGAACGCGAAGGCGAGCCGCCGGCGCCACCAGGACGACAGGTGGCTCTCGCATACCCGCGCCCCGTCATAGGCGTGGATCATCCGTCCGCCCTCCGAAACGCTCCCCTCGGAGAGGAACGCCGCATGCTTGGCCGGAAGGTGCGCGCGGAAGCGGAACAGCAGCACGTCGCCGGGCCGCGCCGCCTCGACGGGAACCGGCACGAGGCAGCGCCGGGCGGTGTCCGCCAGCGTCTCGCGCTGGCCCGCCTCGGCCCAGTCGGGCGCATAGGGCGGAAGCGCCTCCGGCTCGGGGCCGACGAGGGTCCGCCACACCCCGCGCACGAGGCCGAGGCAGTCCGCCCCGTGCCCCTTCAGCGAGGCGCGGTGCAGATAGGGCGTGCCGATCCAGGACCGCGCCTCGGCGAGGATGGCGGGCCGGGTGAGACGCGCGCTCATTCCATGAGGCTCCCGTCGTAGCCGCCCTCGCCGGGGATGGCGACGGTGATGATGAAATCGTTGCCCGGCATGTGCGGGAACCCGCGGAAATTCACTGCGTTTGCGAAGCGGTCGCGGCAGGTGGTGAAGCGCTTGTCGCAGCCCGCCGTGAGGGCGAGGGTGTCGCCTTCCGCCATCTCGAAGGGCGGGCGCTGCCACAGGCGCAGCACCACCCCTTCGGCGTCGGCGAGATGGGCCTTCACCTCGGTGACGAAGCCTGCGCAGGCGCCCGATGCGACGCGGGCCTTCCCCCGCGCGAACGCCCCCGCGGCGAAGGCGGAAAGGCCGGTGACCCGCAGGCGCAGCGCGCCTTCCACCACGCTCACCGTGGCGAGGGCGCAATGGGCGGGATCGGCGAGATCGACCCCGCAGCGCGCATCGCCGAGATCGGCATCGCAGGCGGCGGTCAGCAGGCGCCCGCGGCTCTGGTTGAGGCCGTCGGCAAGCGCCCGGATCTCGGCGGTGAAGATCCCGTCCGCGCAGCGCACCTCGCCGATGGTTCCGCGCCTCAGCAGCAGGGCCTGGGAGGGCTCCTGCCAGTTCACCAGGAGCAGGTCGATGGCGGCGCCGTCATAGAGGCCCGCGGCCAGGTCCCCGGCGTCGAGCGCGTCCGCCGAGAGCGCGCCGGAGAGCTCGGCGCCGGTGACCGAGAGGCCCGCGGCGCTGGTGCTCTCGGAACCGGAGATGCCGGACGCGGCTTTCAGCAGGAGGCCGTCCACGACGAGATCGCGATCATGGTCGGTGAAGCCGAGCACGACGCCGTCACGGCGGGTCACGCGCCAGCCGTGGCACAGGGTCGTGGCGCCCGATGCGAGATGGGCGGACAAGGCGGGAGCGAGGGTGCGCATGGGGGCCTCACACACGGATCTCGATGACGGGGATGCGCGGGATGTCGCCGGCGGCGAAGGCGGAGAGATTCACCTCGAGGAAATCGGTGTCGAAACGCACCGGGACATCGAACGAGAAGCCGGCCGTGACGAGGCCCGACACGGGCGGCACGGCACCGGCGAGAAAGCTGATCTCGCCGCGGGTCTCGTCAATGGAAAAGTGAGTGCCTTCAAGCTTTTCGATGCCGTTCACGGCAACGCGCACGCTGCCGGAGACAGGCTTGGCGATGGCCCGCGCATAGGGCGCGTGGAGCGCGCCGTAGGTCTTCGTCAGGGGGAAGCGCACGCGCGTTCCGTCACCACTTCCGAGCACCTGGTCGAAGGGCGTGATGTCGGCGCCGGGAGGGGCCGAGGAATGGTCGAGGCGGTCGCGCCAGCGGAAGCCGAAAAGGCGCCCGCGACGCTCCTCGAAAAAGGCCACCACCTCGGCCAGCGCGGCGAGGGTCTTCACCCCGTATCCCGCGTCCCATCGGCGCCGCGAATCAGCGAGCCGCGTGTTGCGCTCCTCGCGTCCCGAGGCGGTCGTGATGACCTCGGTGAGACGCTCGGGACCGCCGGAAGCGCCCAGCGCGACCTCCAGAGGGAACAAAATCTCATGAAAGGCGGCCATATGATGCCCCTCTTCCCCAATTCTTAGGCGAAAACAGTAGAGACGGCCTTGACATAGTTGAACGTCACGCCTTGACTTTGCCCCGCCCCGTTGAGCATGGAGCGAAAGCATGGCCAGCAAGCCCGCCAAGAAACCGGCCGTCGCCGCCGAGAAACCCGCCGAGAAGAAGGCCCCCGTCGCGAAGGCGGCACCCGCCCCCAAGGCAGCGGCGAAGGCCGCTCCGAAGGCGGAAGCCAAGACCGCGGCACCGAAGGCCGCTGCACCGAAGGCCGCCGCCCCCAAGGCTGCGGCTCCCAAGGCGGCTGCCCCGAAGGCCGCTGCCCCCAAGGCCGCCGCGAAGGCCCCGAAGGCCGCCGCGAAAGCACCCGCCGAGAAGCCCGCCAAGGCTGCGAAGCCCGCGGCGGCGAAGGCTGCTCCCAAGGCTGCCGAGAAGCCGGCCGCGAAGCCTGCTGCCAAGAAGGCCGCGGCTCCCAAGGCCGCAGCTCCGAAGGCCGCTGCCGCCAAGGCGCCGGCCGCGAAGGACGTCGCGCCCAAGGCTGCTGCCAAGCCCGCCGCCAAGAAGGCCGCGGCTCCCAAGGCCGCGGCTCCCAAGGCTGCTGCTCCGAAGGCCGCCGAGCCCGCACCCGAAGTCAAGGCCGCTGCCCCCAAGGCTGCTGCGAAGCCCGCCGCCAAGAAGGCTGCCGCCCCCAAAGCCGCCGCCCCGAAGGCCGCTGCTCCGAAGGCGCCCAAGGCCAAGGCCACCGCGAAGAAGTGATCTTCGCTCCCCGATGGCGGGCGTGTGGCCAACCGGCTGCGCAGCCGCCATCGGAGCGTAGCTTCCGCGTCGCCCACGGGCGGCGGGCGTGACGAGACAGGCCGGCCCTCGGCGACGTGATCCGTGTTGCGGGACTGCGGCCTGGAGTTCCCGGCATCGGCGTTTGCGCCGGTGTTTCGCGTATGGCGCATCTTGCGCGCACGCTTCGGGCATGCCGCTTCCGCTCGACCTTCCGCGGGTGCCGGCCGTTTGCGGGTCATTGGCCTTTCGTGGGTCATCGTCCTCTCCCCGTCGCAACGCAGCGACGCGGGATTTCTGCGTTTTCCGCAGCGCTGCGCGGCCGCGTGACGGCGGCGGCGACAGGAAGCGCGATCACGCATCGGATCCGCCACGCTCAGAGCCCTCGACCGGGTGAAGCCGCACCGTGGGCGCCTGTGCGATCCGCGTCCTGCAGGCAGCGCGGGTTGGCGGCGGGCTTGGTTAGCAGGCTTGGTTAGTGGACTCGGCCCGCGGACTCGGCCCGCGGGCTCGACCGGCAGGCTTGCCCCCCGCCGGGTGCGGTATCGGCTGGACTATTTCCCTCGACCTCCGCAATTGCTCCCGACCCTGCGTCAGCGCGGCGCGATGCCGCCGCGATCGCGGCTGGGATTTCCGCTCCGCCGGATGCGCGCTATGGTCGCCCGCAAATTCGCCCGGGCGCCGGAGGGGTGAACGCAAGCTTCGGCACCCGCGTTCATGCCGCCAACGCTCCAAGGCGGGGGGTCCGGATGCGCAGCATGCCTCAGTCAAAGTCCTCGTTGCCGGCGACCGCCGGCCTGCCGCGGCGCGCCGGTGCGCTCGGCCGCGTCGCGCTCCTCGGCGCGCTGCTGGCGGGGGTGCCGCTGGCCGGCCCCGCGCAGGCCCAGTCCGCGGGCGGCGAGGCGAAGGCGGACAAGTCCTGCGCCATCTACGGCCCCGACTTTCGCAAGGCGCCGGGTTCCGATGCCTGCGTGCGCATGGGCGCGTCCGTGCGGGCCGATGCCTATCGAGGCGGCGCCCTCGGCAGCGCGCCCAGCCAGGGCAGTTCAAGCCCGTCCTCCGGCAGCACCAGCACCACGATGGATGCGGTAGATCCCTGGAAAATCGCCCGGTAAAGCTGAAGTTTGCCCCCGCGTGAAAGATGCGGGGCGGTAGATCGATCCCGCGCCGCAAGAAGAAGAGTGCGGGTCATCCCGCGCGGCCCGCCGGTCGCTGGCTCCGCTGGTGGCGAACCCCACTCAGGCGCCACGCTGGCCGCGCGCCACGGCCCGTGCCACGAGGCCGGAGAGATAGACGTCGGAGCGGCGGAATCCGGCCACGTCCGGCGTCGCGATGTTGACCGTCACGGCGGGGCGCCCCGCCCCCTCCGCCGTGCGCACGCCGAGGCGTCCGTCGGCGCCGCGGGCGAGCGGCATGATCGCCTCCGGTCCCTTCTCGCCCATCAGGCCGAGGCCCGATGCGCCGAGCGGAAAATAGGTGGGCGCGGCCACCACCCCGCCGCGCGCGAACGGCATCACCCGCCCCTCCGAGATCACCCCGCCCTTGGCGAAGCCGAGCCCGCCCGCCGCGCCCGAGAGCAGCGACGTGAGCCCGCTCTCCAGCGGCTTCAGGGCGGCGGTGAGGGCGAGGTTGGCAAGGCGCGTGGCGAGCTGCTCCAGCACGCTGCCAAGGTCCCTGCCCTGCACCGTCAGCCCGGTGAAGGCCGAGGCGAGGGACGAGGCGAAGCCGCGCGCGGAAACCTCCACCTCGCCGAGGGCCGCCTTGGCCTTCTGGGTGTCCACCTCGATGGCGATGTCGACGGTCTCGGTCATGAAAGAAGCCTCAGCGGGAGGAATCGGGAAAGCGCGCCATCAGCGCCTCGAGGCCCGGCCGCGACAGCCGCCCCGCCTCGGGCGGCAGCAGGTGCTCGGGCGGCACCAGCGCGGACACGGCGGCGGCGAGCTCGCGCGGGGTCATGCGCCAGAAGGCGTCGGGAGCAAGCCGCAGCAGGCCGAAGCCGGCACCCATGGCCGCCGCCCAGGGAAAGGCGCGGGCGGCCGGCGCCGGGCTCAGGCCCGCTGCGGCGGCAAAGGGGACGCGGGCGCCTCGCCGTCCGTGCCGAAGGTGGCGGAAAGGAGCTGCGCGACGATGCGCGCGAACCCCGCCGCCCCGCCGTCGGCGCGCATGCGCATCACCTCGTCGAGGGTCACGCTCGCGCCGGCGCCGTTGAGGCCGGCGGCGATGATGCGGGCGGCATCGCGGGCGGAGAGGCGGCCGCGCTCGAAGCGCTCGGCCAGCGCCAACAGGTCGTCGGCGCCGAAGGCGGCCTCCAGCTCGGCGAGGGCGCCGAGGGTGAGGACGAGCACGCGCGGCGTGCCGTCGAGCACCGCCTCGATTTCGCCGCGTCGGGGATTGGGCATGGGCGTCTCCGCAGGATAGGGGGCTCAGAGCGCGGCGAAGGCCAGCTCGCCCGCGCTCTCCAGGGTCAGGTCGAAGGTCACCTCGCGGTCGTGCTCGGCGGCGATCTCCAGCGCGGTGATCTGGAACGGCCCGGTCACCGTGCCGAAATCCGGGATCACCACCTGGCACTGGCTGAGCGCGCCGGAGAAGAAGGCCGCCCGCACCAGCGCGTCGGAGGCGGCATCCTTGAACACGCCGGAGCCGGAGACGCTGGCGCGCTTCACCCCGGCCCCGTCCAGCAGCTCGCGCCAGCGGCCGGCGCTGTCGGCGTGGGTCACGTCCACGCTCTGGGCGTTGAAGGCGAGGGTGCGCGAGCGCAAGCCCGCCACGGTGGCGAACGACGTGCCGTCGTGCATCTTGAGGAGCAGGTCCTTGCCCTTCTGCGCGGCCATGGGAATCTCCGGAAAGTCACAGGGGCTCGGTGACGGCGCGGAACCGCACCAGAGCGTGGAAGGTGCGCCCGTCGCTGTCGCGGCGGACCTCGGCGGTGGTGGCGCGCAAGTTGGCCAGGCGATGGCCGGCGAGCGCCAGCGGCGCATCGTGCAGCGCCTCCCCGATGGCGGCGGCGATGGCGAAGGCCTCGGCGCGCCCGCCCGAACGGGAGAAGACGTGCAGGGTCAGCGCATGCTCGGTGCCGGCCTCGGTGGCGGTGGACCAGTCGGCCACCACCGCCTCGCCCAGCGCCACGAACGGAAAGGCGGCGTCGGCCGGCGGCACGTCGTGGATGCGCGCGCCGCCGATAAGCGCGGTGAGCGCTCCATCGTCGGCGAGGGCCGCGTGGATGGCGGCCCGCAGCGCCAGCGCCGGGCTATCGAGGGGCACGCTCATGACGGCCTCCGCCGGCGGGAAAAGGCGATCCGGATGCGGTCGAGCACGGGGTCGCCGGGCTGGTCGAAGCGGCCGCGGATGCGGTCTGCGAAGCCCGGCTGCGTGACCTCGACCACCGGCCGCGCGGGAGTGCCGGCGACAACGGCCGGCGCGCCCGTCTCGGCTCTGATCTCGGCGGCCAGATCCGCCGCGGCCTGTGCGGCGGCGGCGGCTTCGGCGGCCGGCAGGACGCGCGTGGCGAGGCGCACGGCGAGGCCGTCGAGACCGCGGGTGAGGAGGCGCGCCTTCATGTCTGCTCCTCCCGGCAGCGGATGCGGGAATACTGGCCGCGCCCGTCGGGATCGCTGATGTGCTCCACGTGGAAGATGCGGCCGGCATGGACCAGCCGGTCCCCCGGCGCCACGGTGTGGGGCGCCCGCACGGTGATGCGCACCAGGGCGCTGGCCCGCGGCCGCTCCTCGGCGATGGCGTAGTCGGCGGAGAGGCTCTCGATGGCGCCCCACAGCACGTCCACGGTGAGGAAGGTGCGGGCGATGCCGCCGGCCCCGTCCGGCAGGTCCACCGAGGTCTGGTGCGTCAGGCGGTGGCGCAGGGCGCCGATGCCGCTCACAGCCGCACCACGCGATAGGGCGCCATCAGCGCCAGCGCGGCGGCGGGCAGCTGGGTGGCGGCGCCCGGCCCGTCGCGGTGCTCGTAGAAGTGCGCCACCACGAGGCGCACGGCCTGGATCAGGTCCGCCGGGACATCCGCCGCGTCGGGGCCGTAGCCGGCCTTGACGGTGATGACGATGCCGCCGTGCGGCCGTGCCGGCGCGGGCGCCACCGCCCGGTCCACCCGGATCAGCGCGGGGGCGCGGTCGGAGACCAGCGTGAGCGTGCCGGCGGGCACCGGAACGGCGCTGCCGTCCAGCGTCTCCACGGTGGCGTCGAGGATCTCGCGCACCGGCGAGACCGGTGCCGGGATGATGCCGCGCAGGGGCCAGGCATCGCGGGAGAAGCGCCAGGTCTGGTCGATCAGGGCGCGGCCGGTCTCCACCTCCACGAGGCGCCGGGCGGCCGGGATCAGGGCATCGAGGAGGGCATCCTCGGCCTCGCCGTCGATGCGCAGATAGGCCTTCGCCTCGGCGCGCGTGAGCGGCTCGGCGGCGGGGCCGGCGAGAAGGTCTGCCATGGGGGGCTCCGGTGGTGGGGTGATGGCGGGTTCGGGCGGCAGCGAAAGGGCACCTGCTGCCATCCCGCTCCGAGGCATTGGCGGCTGCTCGCCGGCCCCCTCACCCGTCTCGCGGCTGCGCCGCGATCCACCCTCTCCCGCGAGGGGAGAGGGGAAAGGCGGCGGAGCGGGTTTCCTTCAGGCGCATCGAGAGAGCAGCCGACCGGCACCGGGCACCGCCGCGCCCCCTCTCCCCTTGCGGGAGAGGGCTGGGGTGAGGGGGCGCGCGGGTGATGAGGTTCCGCGCGCGATGCGACCATTGACGCCCCGGCAAGGGGGCGGCAGAAACGACGGATGATTGCGTTGAGACTTCGCCGTGCCGGCTGCGCGCTCGCAGTCCTCCTCGCCGGTCCCGGCGCGGCGCATGCCATGGTGGGCGGCGCGCCGGCGTCAGGGGAGGTGGCGGCGCAGACGGCGCTCATCGTCTCGACGCGGGGCGCCTCCTGCACCGGGACGGTGCTGGCGCCGGACCTGCTGCTCACCGCCGCCCATTGCGTGGCGCCGGCGGCGGATTATGCGGTGGCCATCGTGGGCGACGGCCCGCCGAAGCTGATCCCGGTCGCCCGCATCGCGGTGCATCCGCGCTTCGACGGCGACCAGTTCCGCACCCGCCGGCCCACACCGGACCTCGCTTTGGTGAGGCTCGCCGAGCCCCTGCCCGCGCGCTTCCGCGCGGCGCGGCTGGCCCCGGCCGACGGACTGCCGGAAAAGGGCACGTCCTTCCTCCTCGCCGGCTACGGCGTCACCGCCGAAGCCAATCCGAAGAGCGCCGGCACCCTGCGCACGGTGGTCCTGCCGTCCATCGGCACCACGGGCGGCATCATGGTGCGCCTGTCGCCGCCGGAGGGCCTGGCGGGAGGCTGCACCGGCGATTCCGGCGGCCCCGCCTTCCGCGACGCGGCGGTGGCGGGCGTGATCGGCTGGGCCACGGGCCCCGGCGGCGCGCGCGGCTGCGGCGGCGTCACCGGCGTCACCCTGGTGTCGCTCCATCGCGACTGGATCGAGGCCACCGCGCGGGGCCTCGGCAGTCCGCTGGGGAGATGAGCATGCGGCCGGCGGCGTCACCTTCTCGAAGGGACACCCGCCGGTCATTGCTGTGCGCGGCCGTCGCGGCGCTTCTCGCCGGCGGCCCCGCCCTCGCCCAGACGCCGTCCGGGCGCGGCGAGACGGTGGACCAGGCCATCTGCCGCATCATCGACGCGGCGGCGGCGCGGGAGGGCCTGCCGGCCGCCTTCCTCACCCGCCTCATCTGGCGGGAAAGCTCGTTCCGCGCCGACGTGGTGAGCCACAAGGGGGCGCAGGGCATCGCCCAGTTCATGCCCGGCACGGCGAAGGAGCGCGGGCTCGAAAACCCGTTCGATCCGGAAGCGGCGATCCCGGCCTCGGCGGCGCTGCTGGCGGACCTCAATCGCCGCTTCGGCAATCTCGGCCTCGCCGCGGCGGCCTACAATGCCGGACCCGGGCGGGTGAACGGCTTCCTCGCCGGCGGCGGCCTGCCCAACGAGACGCGCACCTATGTGCGCCTCATCACCGGCCGCACCGCCGAGGACTGGGTGGCGGTGAAGAAGCAGGGCGCGGATGTGCCGGCGCACGACGACGCGCCGTGCCTTGCCACCGTCGCCGCTTTGCGCAAGGGCGCGCCGGCGCCGGCGGCGGGGGAGCCGGCGAACCCGCTGTTCGCGCCGTGGGGCGTGCAGATCTCGGGCAATTATTCCAGGGACATCGCCCTCGCCTCGTTCCGGCGCGAGGCGACCCGTTTCCCTTCGGTGTTCGCCGACACCACGCCGGTGATCGTGGCGACGCGGGTGGGCGGGCGCGGCCCGCGCACCTTCTATCGCATCCGCCTGCCGGCGCAGACCCGGCAGGAGGCGCGGGGCCTGTGCGACCGCCTGCGCAAGGCCGGCGGCGCGTGCGTCTGGCTGCCGAACTGAGGGGCGCGCGCGGCTTGTGCATACGCGGTGCCTCCCTCTCCCCGTGCGGGAGAGGGTCGGGGTGAGGGGTCGCGGGCTCTCTCCCGGTTCGGAGAAATTGCGCCCAGCGGCACCAGCCCCCTCACCCGTCTCGCGGCTACGCCGCGATCCACCCTCTCCCGCGAGGGGAGAGGGGAAAGGCGGCGGCAGAGCCTCATAAGACACCACTGCCGGGCGGCCTGGCACCGGCCCGCTCCCTCTCCCCTTGCGGGAGAGGGTCGGGGTGAGGGGTCACAGGCTCTCTCCCGGTTCGGAGAAATTGCGCCCAGCGGCACCAGCCCCCTCACCCGTCTCGCGGCTGCGCCGCGATCCACCCTCTCCCGCACGGGGAGAGGGGAAAGGCGGCGGCAAAGCTTCATAAGACACCACCGCCGGGCGGCCTGGCACCGGCCCGCCCCCTCTCCCCGTGCGGGAGAGGGTTGGGGTGAGGGGGCAGGCTCTCTCCCGGTTCGGAGAAATTGCGCCAAGCGGTTCCAGCCCCCTCACCCGTCTCGCGGCTGCGCCGCGATCCACCCTCTCCCGCACGGGGAGAGGGGAAAGGCGGCGATGGGCGAGCGCCGGCCCCTCAGCTCGCGGCGAACTTCATCAGCTTGGCGGCGTCGAAGTCCTGCACGCCGCCGCCCACGCGCTTGGTGGTGTAGAACAGCACGTAGGGCTTGGCCGAGTAGGGATCGCGCAGCACCCGCACCCCGGCCCGGTCCACCACCAGGTAGAAGCGGCGGAAGTCGCCGAAGGCGATGGCGTAGGCATCGGCGGCGAGGTCCGGCATGGCCTCGCTCTCCACCACCGGAAAGCCCATCAGGCTCGCCGCCTGCCCCACCCCGGCGGGCGGAGCCCAGAGGTAGTTGCCGTTCTCGTCCTTCAGCTTGCGCACGGCGCCCTGCGTCTTGCGGTTCATGACGAAGCTGGCGTTCTGCCGGTAGCCGGCCTTCAGCGCATAGACCAGGTCCACCAGCGGATCGGCCGGGGTGGAAGCGGGGAAGGCGCCAGCGGAACCGCTCGCCACGTAGCCCACCTTGTCCCACGCCCAGGCGCTTTCGGCGACCTTGGTATAAGCGAGGAAACCCTTGGGCTTGGCCACGCCGTCGCCGGTGACGAAGGCCACGCTCTCCTGCTCGGCGAAGGCGGTGTCCACCTCCTGCGCCAGCCATTCCTCCACGTTCACCTGCGCGTCGTCCAGCAGCGCCTGGGTGGCCGCCGGCATGGCGTAGAGCTCCATGGCCGGGAAGGCGAGCTCGGCCAGCACCGGGCTGTCGGTCTGCGGGCGGGCCGCCGTCTCCGCCGCCCAGCCGGAGACGGGACCTGAGGTCATGAACGGCTTGCGGTAGGTCCCCGCCCCGATCACCCGCACCGAGGAGATGGCGCGGATGGGCGACAAAGCCGACAGGCGCCGGCCGATCTCGGTCTCGGTCTCGTACGGCACCAGATAGCCGCCGTCCGCGCCGGTACCCGCCGACATGGCCTTGGCTTCCAGCGCCTTGAGGCCGCCGGCCTCGCCGTGGCGCGCATAGGCGTCGAAGGCGCCGGAGTGCGCGCGGGCGGCAACGGACGGCTCGGAACGCTCCGCCGCCGTGCCGAGATGGGGGCGGCGCGCCTTGGTGGCGATGTCGTCGAGGCGGGCCTTGTGGGCATCGAGGGTGGCGTCGATGCGAGCCATCTGCTCGGTGGTGAGCACGTCCTCGCTGCGGCGCTCGACCTCGGCGAGGCGGGCATCGTTCACCTGCTTGTAGGCCTCGAAGGCGGCGAGGAAATCGGCGACGGCGACGCGCGCCTCGGCGCCGGCCACCTTCGTTTCAGGGGCGCCGGCGTGGGCGCCATGGGTCTCGGGAAGGGACATGGAAGGACCTCGTTGGGGGACGGGAAGATCAGGCGCCGACGGCGGCACGCAGGCGGGCGGCGGCCGCATCCAGAGCCAGGGCGGGAGAGGGCGTCGCCGCGATGCGCGGTTCGTCGCTTCTGCGCGCGATGCGCAGCTCGTCGCTTCTGCGCGCGATGCGCGCTTGCGGCTGCATGGGGAAGGTCACCACCGAGACCTCCCACAGGTCGATGCGGGCGAGGCGGCGCAGGCGGGTGCGCGGGTCGGTGCGCGCCTCCACCGCCTTGAAGCCGATGGACAGGCCATCGATGGCGCCATCGCGGACCAGAGCGGCGCATTCGCGGGCCCGCGCCACGCCGGGTGAGAGGCGGCCGCGCACGTAAAGGCCGATCCCGTCCTCGAAGGCGTCGGTCCACACGCCCAGCGGCTCGGCCGGATCGTGCTGGTAGAGCATGCGCACGCCGCGCGCGCTTTGCCGGGCGAGGCTGGCGGCGAAGGCGCCGGGCAGCACCAGGTCGCGGCCGAGATCGGCGACGTTGAACAGGCAGGCATAGCCCTCGATGGGAAAGCCCTCGACGGTGACGTCCGCCATGGCGTCAGCTCCCCTTGGCCGGACTGGACGGGGCCTTCCTGCGGCGCCGGCTCTTTTCCAGCCGCTCGAGGGTGGCGACGAATTCGCGGAACACGGTGCCGGCGGCGGGCGTGGCGGGGGCCTGGGCCTTGGCCCGGGACGGGGCGCCGGTGAGCGCGCGGATGCGCGGTCCCGACGCCTTGTGAAAGGGCGAGCGCATGGGGAACTCCGGATGGGGGGTGGGATCAGGACGGATCGTCGAAGCGGGCGTTGAAGCGGGCGAGCTCGCGCACGAAATCATCCATGCGCTGGGTGGCGCGGGCGAGCTCGCCCAGCGTCCGCCACAAGGCGGCGGAGGCGGCGAGCGCCCACAGCAGCAGCGCCAGGTGCGCCAGGTCCCCCCGCTCGGCGAAGGTGCGGATGAGGATGTCCATGGGCGGCCTTCGAGGTACGCGGAACAGGTGGCGGGAGCACCGGCGCCCTCCTTCGCGCCGGCGTCACCCCGCGGCGGGTCCGGAGGGCCGAGCGCGGCGGTGGCGCGGTGTCCGGCGGCGGCGGATCAGCGCTGCCTGCCCTCACCGCTCCCCATACCCCACCGCCCCCCGCTTCTCCTGGTCGGTGAGGAAGTCGGCGGCGCCGATGCGGGTCCACAGCTCGGTGCGCTCGGCGGAGAGGGCTTCGATCTGGTCGAGGTCCGGCGTCAGCGCCAGCCCCGCCCCATAGGCCGGGCCGAGCCAGAGGGAGAGCGCATCGCACACCCGGCGCACCATCGGCACCACGCTCTGGCGCCACAAGGCGCGGTTGGCCTCGGCATAATTGGCATAGGTGTTGTCGCCGGGAATGCCCAGCAGCAGCGGCGGCACGCCGATGGCGAGGGCGATCTCGCGGGCGGCAGAATTGCGCGCCACCTCGAAGTCCATGTCCTTGGGGCTGAGGGAGAGGGGGCGCCAGTCCAGCCCGCCTTCCAGCAGCAGCGGGCGCCCGGCGTTCACCGCGCCCTGGAAGGAGGCTTCCAGCTCGCCCTTCAGCCGCTCGAACTGCTCGTCGGTGAGCGCGCCGGAGCCGCCGTAGACGAGGGCGCCGGAGGGCCGGGCGGCATTGTCGATGAGCGCCTTGTTCCAGGCGCTGGCCGCATTGTGCAGGTCGAGCGCCTGCGCCGCCGCCTCCAGCGGGGCGAAGCCGTAATGGTCGTCCAGCGGGTTGAAGGAGGAAAGGTGCAGGATGGCCGGCACCTCCGCCCCCGGCACCACGCTGTCCTGGGAGATGCGGACGCCCTGGCCGCCGAGGGTGTAGTCGAAGGCCTCGGGCCAGCCGTCCGGCCCCGGCACCACCCGCATCCGGTCGGGCCGCAGCAGATGCAGCTCGCGCAGGCGCCCGTCCACCGCCACCGCCTCCACATAGGCGTTGCCGGCCACCAGCAGGTGGCAGCAGACGGCCTCCATGAAGGCGGAGCCGGTGAGGCGCGGGTTCGGCCGGCGCATCAGGTCGAGGAGCGGATGGGTCTCCATCTCCTCGCGGCCCGCCATGAGCACCAGCGGCAGCGCCGAGGCCGCCTCGCCGATCAGGCGCACGGCGCGATAGGCGATGGCGTTCTTGGCGAAGCCCTCGCGGGCGAGGGAGGCATAGTCGCGCGGGGTCCAGCGCGGCCGCCCGGCGGAGAACAGGGCGACGAGGCCGGCGGTGCGGCTCGCCTTCGCCTCGGGCGGGGTGCGGCGGAACGGGGCGAGAAGCGCGGCCAGCATGGAGAAGGCTCCGGAAACGAAAAAGGGCCACCCCGAAGGGTGGCCCGAGTGGCGCGCCAGCAGACCGGCGTGCGGGGACGGGCGGCCTGCCGGGGCGGGCCGCGATTGCCGTGGCCGCGATCAGAAGATGCGGCGCGGATATTCGTGATGCTGCGGCGGCAGCCGGTGATAGAGGCTCGTCAGCGCCACCAGGGCAATGCTGCCGGCGAAGACGATGCCGGCGAGCTGGAACGGATCGCCGGGCGAGATCACCATCAGGATCGGCACCGCGCCCGCGGGCGGATGGGACACGCGCAAAAGCAGCATCGCCAGGATGGCGATGCCCACGCCGAGCGCCGCCGCCCACCAGGCGCCGGGAAACAGCACGGCGACCACCAGTCCCAGCATGGCGGAGACCGCATAGCCGCCGATGACGTTGGCCGGCTGGGCCAGCGGCGTCGCCGGATGGCCGAACAGCAGCACGGCGCTGGCGCCGAACGGGGCGATGAGGAACGGCAGGTGCGTGAAGGCCGCGGCGCCGCCCACCAGCCCCATTCCCAGCATGCCGCCGGCGCCGGACTTGAGCCCGACGAGGACGGAGCCGCAATGGGGCTCATGGCGTGTGAAGAACGCTTTCAAATGCTGTCGCATGGCACCTTAAGGGGCAGAGGGAGCCAATGGGGAGCAAATGTCTGCACACTTCGTTGTCATGCAGCCTCATTTGTGGGCACGATGATGCACGTATTTTGAATTCAAGGCAAATGCGCCGCGCGGGAAACAGCGCCCTGCCCGCCGTGCGGCGGCGGCAACCTCGCATCGTCGGCCTTGTCGCGCCGACCTCGTATCGTCGCCGGGCGAACAGGCGTATAAGTCAGGGTGCGGATGGCCCCGGTGATGGATCGGGGCATGGGGGCCGCATCGGGAGGGCGCCATGCTCTATGCCCTGGTCCTCATCGTCACCACCACCACGCTCCAGCCCGTCGCCTCCGGCGCCATGGGCTATGCGCCCGGCGCCTATGCCACGGCGCCCTATATGACCAGCCAGACCTCGCAGCAGATCATCGGCTATTACCGCACCGAGCGCGGCTGCCTCGGCGCCAGCCTCAAGCGCAACCAGAACTGGCCGGATTTCGCCCCGGGCCAGAGCGTCACCGGCCTGTGCGTGCAGGTGGAGATCCCGGTGGGCGCGGACATCATCGGCGGCAGCTGAAGCCCGCTGCGGGACTCGTGCCCCGGCCGACTGGAGCGACAGCGGAAGGAGAGCCGGGGCCCAGCGCAAGGGTTCGCCGAAGGCGGCATGACCGGAGAATGCGGGGTCCAGCGCGAAGGTCCTCCGAAGGCGGCTCCCTCGGAGAAAGCCGCCGATATCGCCGGCTTCGCCGACTTCTCCCCCTGGGCCCCGGCTCGGCGCTCAGGCTGCGCCTTCGCTGGTCCGGGGAACGGGGGAAACCCTCACAGCCCCCGCACCCGCGGCGCGCCGGCCTTGGGGCCGAGCGCCAGGGCGGTCACCGCCCACACCAGCGCATCCAGGCGGTCCGGCGAGCGGCCGGAGGAGAGGCCGTCGGTGCCGAAGTCGCACATCTCGTCCTCCAGAGCGGGAAAGGCGCCCGCATGGCGCACCCGGCCCTGCTCGTAGAGCGCGGCCACCGGCTCGGCGCGCAGATACTTGCCGCGCGTCGCCCGCACCTGCTCCACCGGAACGGCGGGGTTCACCTCGGCGATGACGGCGCGCACCATCTCGCCGCCCTGGTTGACCTCGGCGACGATGAGGTCCGCCTCGAAGCGGGCATAGAGCGCCACCGCCCGCGCCGCCCATTGCGCCGGGCGCAGGCCGCGCTCGCTCTCGTCGGCCAGAACGTGCACCACCCCCGCCGCGTCGATGCCGGCGCAGACGAGGCCGCAGGCGTCGGCCCCGGCGCGGGAGGACGCGGGCGGATCCACCGCCACGCAGATGCGGGCCAGCGGCGGCGCCGCCGCCTCGCGCAGCGCCTCCAGCGCAGGGCGGGAGAACAGGGCGTCGGGCCGGTCCTCGATGATCTCGCCGTCCAGCTCCTGCCGGCCGAGCCGGGTGCCGCCATAGCGCGCCAGCACCTGGCCGAGGAAGGTGGGGGCGAGGTGGAAGGCGTTGTCCGCCGTCTTCGCCCGCGTCACCGCCGTCGCCGGATCGGCGAGGAGCCGGCGCAGCAGCGCGGTGGGGCGCGGCGTGGTGGTGACCATCTGGCGCGGCTGTTCGCCGAGCCTCAGGCCGAACTGCAGCATGTCGAAGGTGGCCTCGGCGCGCTTCCACTTGGCGAGCTCGTCCAGCCAGGCGGCGGAAAATTGCGGCCCGCGCAGGCTTTCCGGGTCCTCCGCCGAGAAGCCCTGCGCCACCGCGCCGTTGGGCCATTCGAGGCGCCGGCGGGTGGGCTCCCAGCGCGGGCGCTCCGCCTGCGGGTGCACGGCGAGGACGCCGGAGACGCCCTCCACCATCACCTCGCGCACGTCGGACATGGTCTCCGCCACCAAGGCGATGCGGCCCACCGGCCGGTCGGCGAACGGCTTGCGGCCGAGGGCAAGGCCGCGCACCCATTCGGCGCCGGCGCGGGTCTTGCCGGCGCCGCGCCCGCCCAGCACCAGCCAGGTGGACCAGGCGGCCCCGCCTTGCGCCACCAGCGGCGGCAGCTGGTCGGGCCTCGCCCACAGCTCCCAGTCGGCCAGGAGCCGGGCCGCCTCGTCCTCCGGCAGGTCAGCCAGCAGGCTCCGCGCCGTCCCCTCCTTCGCGCAGGCGATCAAGGCGGCGCGCAAGCTCGCGGCGGAAGGTGTCGAGGTCCCGGACGGCGTCATCTTCGGCCTTGCCCTTCCTGCTGTCGTGCCAACTCTTGCGCGCCTCGGCCTCCAGGGCGGAGAGCTCGCGCAGGGTGCGCGCCAGCACCGCCAGGGCGCGGGCATCCTTCTCGCTGTCGGCGGCGGCGCGCGGCGGCTGCGTCTCGCCCTCGGCGGGCGGCGCGGCCGCGTGGGCGAGCCGTGCCTCGATCTCGTCGAGCTGGCGTTCCGCCGCCCGCCACAGCCGGATGAGCAACCGGCCCCGCGCCGGCTTTCCCGGTGGGGGCGGCTCGGCGGCGGGCGCGATCCGTTCCGGCGCATCGGGGGCGGCCGCGGCGGCCTCCACGAGATCCGCCCGGCGGCGGGCGGCGGGGCGCAGCGTCACGCTGCCGTCGGGCGCGACCTCCCGGTCGGCCCAGTAATAGACGCTGGCGCGCTTCAGGCCGGTGCGGCGGACGATCTCCGCCACGGCCACGCCGTCGAAATAGAGCCGGCGCGCAACGCCCGCCATCGCGGGCGCCTTGCCGGGCGTCAACGGTTTGCGCATGAGCATGTCCGGAAAGAAGGAGGCCCCGGGGGCCGGCGCCCCGGTGATGATCCACCCGGCGCCGCGAGCGGCGCCTGTCAGGCACACGTCTCGAACATGGGGAAAAGCTACCGGGGCAGCGTCACGCTGTCAATGGATAAATTCCTATTCTAGGAAAAAAACCTCATACCGCGACGCCTCAGCCTGTCCCGCCGGTGGCGGAAGGATCGATGCGCACCCGGTTGCGCCCGTCCAGCTTGGCCAGATACAGGGCGCGGTCGGCGCGGCCGTAGATGTCGGCGAAGGTATCCCCCGCCCGCGCCTGGGCGATGCCGGCGGAAAAGGTATAGGCGAAGGCCGGATGCTCGGGCTGCGGCCGCGACAGCCGCACCGCCGCCAGCATGCGCTCGACGATCAGCTCGGCCTCCACCACCCCGGTGGCCGGCAGCACCAGCACGAACTCCTCCCCGCCCACCCGGCCGAAGCAGTCCGAGCGGCGCACCTGGCCGACGATGCGGACGGCGAAGTCGCGCAGGATGCAGTCCCCGGCCTGATGGCCGTAGCGGTCGTTGATGTACTTGAAATTGTCCAGGTCGAGCACGCACAGGCAGCCGCCCGGACCACCCGCCGCCAGCATGTCGGCGGCCCGCGCGGCGACGAAGCGGCGGTTGGAGACGCTGGTGAGCTCGTCCGTGTGGGACGCGGAGATGGCGCGGTCGCGGTCCTGCCGCACGGCCCGCTCGTCGCTGCGGAAGGCGGTGACGTCCACCGCGATGGTCAGCATCCAGCCGTTCTCGGCGACGGTCTCGGTGACCAGCACCCAGCGGCCGTCGTAAAACCCGGTCTCGAAGGTCCGGTAGGGCACCTTGCCCCGCCGCGACCGGGTGGAAACGACCCAGGCGTCGAAATCAGCGGTGGTGATGACGACCCCGCGCCGGGCCGCATGGTTGCGGCGCACCATTTCCTCCCAGGTGGGGGTCTCGCCCTCCGCGATGAAATGCGCGGCGCGGCAGGCCGCATTGGCGTAGCGCATGCGGTCGGAGGGGTCGTAAAGGGCGACGAGGAGCGGCGTGATCTCGTACAGGGCGCGGGTATGGTCGAGAAGCTCGGTCATGCGTCGGGCAAGGATAGTGCAAGTCGGCGCGCCGCGCACGGGCTGAACCGGCGCGAGCGCCGCTCACCCCACCCCGGCGGCCGGCGGGGCCATCTCGTCGTCCACGTGGATGCGGTTGCGCCCTTCCATCTTGGCCACGTAGAGCGCCCGGTCGGCGCGGCCGTAGATGTCGGAAAAGCTGTCGTCCGGGCGGGCCTCGGCGATGCCGGCGGAGAAGGTGTAGGCAAAATCCGGCCGCTGCGGCAGCGGGCGCGACAGGCGCACCACCGCCAGCATGCGCTCGACGATCAGCTCGGCCTCCACCACCCCGGTGGCCGGCAGCACCAGCACGAACTCCTCTCCGCCCACCCGGCCGAAGCAGTCCGAGCGGCGCACCTGGCCATTGATGCGGGTGGCGAAGTCGCGCAGGATCACGTCGCCCGCCTGGTGGCCGTAGCGGTCGTTGATGTACTTGAAATTGTCCAGGTCCAGCACGCACAGGCACCCGCCGCCGGGACCGCCCGGCGCCAGCATGTCGCCCACCCGCGCGGTGACGAAGCGGCGGTTGGAAATGCCGGTCAAGTCGTCCGTATGGGCGGCGCGCAAGGCGAGGTCGCGGTCCTGGCGCACCGTGCGCTCGTCGGGCCGGAAGCTGGTGATCTCGGAGGCGATGCACAGCATCCAGCCATCCGCCGAGACCGCCTCGGTCATCAGCAGCCAGCGGCCGTCGGCGAGGTCGGTCTCGAAGGCGCGATAGGATTCCTTGCCCCGCCGCGAGATGGTGGAGACCAGCCACGCTTCCATGTCCGGCGTGTTGACCACCGTGCCACGTCCCATCCGGTGGTTGCGGCGCATCAGCTCGGCCCAGGTGGGCGCCTCGCCCGGCTCGACGTGGAAGGCGGCGCGGAACGCGGCGTTGGCATAGCGCAGCCGATCGAAGGCGTCATAGGCCGCGACGAGAACCGGCGTGGTCTCGTAGAGCGCAAGGAGCTGGTCGGAAATTTCGCTCATGGACAAAGCTATTATATCGCAAATGCACGATGCTGGCAGCATATCGTGCAGTCCATGTGCGCTTTGGGCGCGCCGTCGCCATCGCACCGCCATCCATGGCTTCGCACCGCAACATGCGCTATGAAAACGGGCCGCCTTGGTGGATCCCGCAACCAGACGTGAGCTTCGATGTCCCAGTTCGGATGGCCGGCGCTGCTGCCGCTCATTGTCGTCGCCGGCATGCTCGCCCCGGCCCATGCTTTGGCGCCGGGCGATCTGGCCTGGCCGGACACGCCGGAGGCGCGGCGGGCGGCGCAGGCGGCCATCGAGGCGCTGAACGCCGAGCTGCTGGCGCAGCCCAGCGCCACCGCCACGCTGGAGCGCTGGTGCGGCGCCCATGGCATTGCCGCGCGCGGCGAGGTCCGGGCCGAGCGCGTGCGCTCCGCCGAGGGGCCGGCGCCGCAGGAGGTGCGCGACCTGCTCGGGGCGGGCCCCGACACGCCGATCCGCCACCGTCGCGTGCAGCTGCGGTGCGGCGCCACCATCCTGTCGGAAGCGGACAACTTCTATCTGCCGGAACGCCTGACGGCGGAGATGAACGCCACCCTCGACGGCACCGACACGCCGTTCGGCAAGGTGGTGCGCCCGCTGGATTTTCGCCGCCGCACCCTGGAGGCACGCCTGTTGTGGACGCCGGCCGAGGGCGCCCCGCCCGCCGCCGCGCCCGGCGCGACGCTGGCCATGCCGCCTCTGGTGCTGGCCCATCGGGCGGTGCTGACACTGCCGGACGGCACGCCGTTCAGCGCCCTGATCGAGCGCTACACCTCCGGCGTCCTCTCCTTCCCGCCGCCGCGCTAGGGGCGCCGAAGGCGGCCTGTCAGAAAGCGGTTCTGGCGGAAACCCCGGCAGGTCCTGCCCGCTGCGCGGACGTTTCCCCCGGTTCCCCGGATCGGCGCTCAGGCTGCGCCTTCGCTGGGCCGGGGAACCGGGCGCTCCCGCGCCCCGGCCGACTGGAGCGCCAGCGCAAGGAGAGCCGGAGCCCCGCGCAAGGGCGCGCCGAAGGCGGCTCTATCGGAAGACGCAGCAGCGCGAAGGTCCGCCGCAGACGGCAATATCGGTGAACGCCCCCGGCGCCCCCGGTGCCTCGATCAGTCGGCGGTGGACGGGCCGCGCGCGCCTCAGAGCGCGTCGCGCAGGCTCTTCACGAAGCTCGAAAGGCCGGTGAGGCGGCGCCGCTTCAGCCGTTCCGCCTGCAGGATGGCGGTGAGCTTGGCGAGACTGTCCTCCACCTCATGGTTGATGAGGATGTAGTCATACTCGGTATAGTGGCTGATCTCGTCGGAGGCCTTGGCCATGCGCTGGTGCACCACCTCCTCCGAATCCTGCGCCCGGGTGCGCAGGCGCTGCTCCAGGTCGGCGGCGGAGGGCGGCAGCAGGAAGACCTTCACCAGGTCCTGCTGCGCGCTCTCGCCCAGTTGCTGGGTGCCCTGCCAGTCGATGTCGAACAGCACGTCCCGGCCGGCCGAGAGCGCCGCCTCCACCGCCGCGCGGGGGGTGCCGTAGAGATTGTCGAACACCACGGCGTGCTCCAGCAGCTCGCCCTCCTCGCGCATGCGCTGGAAGGTGGGCACGTCGACGAAATAATAGTCCTTGCCCTCCACCTCGCCGGGCCGCGGCGGGCGGGTGGTGACGGAGACCGACATGGTGATGCGCTCGTCGGTCGCCAGAAGCTTGCGCGACAAGGTGGTCTTGCCCGCCCCCGACGGCGAGGAGAGCACCAGCATCAGTCCCCGCCGGGCAAGGACGCCCGCGCCCTTCTTCCACCCCGGCAGCGCGAAATGGGACGACACGGACGAGGCGGCGGAGTTGGGCATCGGGTCAGGCTTCACTCAAGATTCTGGATCTGCTCGCGGAACTGGTCCACCAGCAGCTTCAGGTCAAGCCCGATCTGCGTCAGCGCCACGGAATTGGACTTGGAGCACAAGGTGTTCGCCTCCCGGTTGAACTCCTGCGCCAGGAAGTCGAGCTTGCGCCCCACCGGCCCGCCGACGGCCAGAAGGTCGCGCGCGGCGGACAGGTGGGCGGCGAGCCGGTCCAGCTCCTCGCGCACGTCCGCCTTGGTGACGGCGAGCACCGCCTCCTGGTGCAGCCGGTCCGGATCGAGGTTGGCCGCCTCCATCAGCACCCGCACCTGGTCGGCGATGCGCGCCTTCACCTGCTCCGGCGAGCGCTCCGGCAGGCGCTCCGCCCGGAAGACGAGGGAGGCGATGGCGTCGAGCCGCTCGGACAGCACGCCGTGCAGGGCACGGCCTTCGCGGGCGCGCATGGCGCCGAGCTCGGCCAGCGCCTGGTCGAAGGCGGACAAGACGGCGCCGATGAGCGCGCGGCGCTCGTCCTCGCTCTCCTCGGCCTCGGCGATCTCCACCATGCCCTTCACCGCGAGCAGCGCATCGAGGGTGGGGGCCGGCGCGCCGAGCCGGCGGGCGCTGTCGGAGACGGCGCGAAACAGCGCCTCCAGCGCCGACTGGTTGACCCGCACGGTGCTCGCTTCGCCCTCGCGGGTGGCGCTGAGGGTGGCCGAGACCGAGCCGCGGCTGAGCGCCTGGCCGGTGTGCGCCCGCACGTCCGCCTCCAGCGCCTCGAAGCCCGGCGGCAGGCGCAGGCGCAGGTCCAGGCCCTTGCCGTTCACCGCCCGCACCTCCCAGCCGAAGCGCCACGCGCCGTGCGAGCCGGCCACGCGGGAGAAGCCGGTCATGCTGGCAAGGGGAGCGGCGGCCAGATGGCGGCCGGCGGTGGTGACGGAGGCGCGCTTCATGTTCGATCCCGCGAGCGCCCCGGCCCGGCGCTCGTGCTCAGTTCCCCGCGGCCGGCGCGGGCGCCGCCGGCTGGCCCGGAGCGGGCGGCGTCGCCGCGCCCTGCTCGATGGCCCGCCAGCGGGCGACGTTCTTGTTGTGGTCGTTCAGCGTCTCGGCGAAGGCATGGCCGCCCGTGCCGTCCGCGACGAAGAACAGGTCCCGGGTGCGGGCCGGGTTGGCCGCCGCCGCCAGCGCCTCGCGCCCCGGATTGCAGATGGGGCCCGGCGGCAATCCGTCGATGGCGTAGGTATTGTAGGCGGTCGGGGTCGAGATGTCCGTGCGGCTGATCGGCCGCCCGAGCGAGCCGCGCCCGCCGACGATGCCATAGATGATGGTGGGGTCGGACTGAAGCCTCATCTTCTTGCCGAGCCGGTTGACGAACACCGCCGCCACCCGCTGGCGCTCCTCGTCCTTGCCGGTCTCCTTCTCGACGATGGAGGCGAGGGTGACGAGCTCCTGCGGCGAGCGCAGCGGCACGTCGGAGGCGCGCTTGGCCCAGATGGCGGCGACCACCTTGCGCTGCGCCTCGGCCATCTGCTTCAGCACCTCGTCGCGGGACTGGCCACGGGTGATGCGGTAGGTCTCGGGCAGCAGCGAGCCTTCCACCGGCACCGCCGGGGTGCCGGTGAGCAGCTCGTTGTCCATCAGGCGCTTGACCACCTGCTGGCTGGTCAGCCCCTCGGGAATGGTGATCTGGTGCACCACCACCTTGCCGGAGGTGATGGTATCGATGACGCCGGCCAGGGACTGGGCCGGCTTGAACACATATTCGCCGGCCTGGAGCTTGGGGCCGTCCCCCTCGCCGGTGCCCTTCTGGCTGGCCACCAGCTTCTGGCCGGCGACGCCGGCGACGAAGAACAGGGCGTTGCCGATCACCCCCTCGCGCTCGAGGATGTCGCCCATGTCGCGCACGCCCGCCCCGCGCGGGATGTTCACCACCTTCTCGGTGGCGAGGGGACCGGGGGCGTAGAAGGCGCGCTCCGCCGACCAGGCCATGAGCCCGCCGCCGACGGCGAGGAACAGCAGAAAGGTGAAGATGCCGCTCATGATCGTGACGGCGGGATGGCGGGCGCTGCGCGAGGGCTTGGGCGCAGCCGCCGCGCGGGCGGCGGCAGACCGGCCCGAGGGATGGGCGACGGTCGTCCTCGATACGGGGGATTTCCGCGGCGCCGGCTCGGGCGGCACACGCTCGGGCGGCGCCGGCTCCGGCGGCACCTCAGGCGGAACCTGCCCTGCGGCGGAGGCGCCGGCCGCCCCGGGCTGGCGCGACACGTCGACGGCGGATGACGAATCGGCGTGCGGCTCCGCGCCCTCCGGCGCCCCGGCCTGCTGTGATCCGTCGTTGGACTGGGCCATACCGGGCTCCCGTGTGGTCGGCGAAGGCACGCGGTGACGCTTCAAGCCAGTCTGCCACGGCATGGATGGCTTGCTAAAGGCACATTCGGGCGCAACGGCGGCAGGTTACGCCGCCGCATCGGCCACCGGGCGGCACCGCGCGGATTTCCGCCCGGAAGGTGAATCCCTCCTGATCCGCCCGGCCGGACGGCGCCCCGCGACACCCGCTCCGGCGCCGGGAGGCCCCCGCCGTCACGCGTCGGGGCGGCGGAAGATCAGCGAGGCGTTGGTCCCGCCGAAGCCGAAGGAGTTGGAGAGCACCGTGTCGATCTTGCGCGCCTTCGGCGTGAGCGGCACCAGATCGATGGGGGTCTCCACCGACGGATTGTCCAGGTTCAGGGTGGCGGGGGCCACCTGGTCGCGGATGGCGAGGATGGAGAAGATGGCCTCCACCGCGCCCGCCGCCCCCAAAAGGTGGCCGATGGACGACTTGGTGGACGACATGGCGGTCTTGGCCGCCGCGTTGCCGAGCACCCGCTCCACCGCCTTGAGCTCGATCTCGTCGGCCATGGTGGAGGTGCCGTGGGCGTTGATGTAGTCGAGGTCGTCCGCCGCGATGCCCGCCCGCTTCAGCGCCGCCGACATGCAGCGATAGGCGCCGTCGCCGTCCAGGGACGGGGCGGTGATGTGGTAGGCGTCGCCGCTGAGGCCGTAGCCCACGAGCTCGGCATAGATCCTGGCGCCGCGCGCCTTGGCGTGCTCCAGCTCCTCGAGCACCACCACGCCGGCGCCTTCGCCCATGACGAAGCCGTCGCGGTCCCGGTCATAGGGCCGCGAGGCGCGGGTGGGATCGTCGTTGAAGGAGGTGCACAGCGCCTTGCAGGCGGCGAAGCCGGCGATGGAGAGGCGGCCGACCGGTGATTCGGTGCCGCCGGCCACCATCACGTCCGCATCGCCGAGCGCGATCAGCCGGCCGGCGTCGCCGATGGCGTGCGCGCCGGTGGAGCAGGCGGTGACAACCGCGTGGTTCGGGCCCTTGAGGCCGTGGGCGATGGAGACGTAGCCGCCGGCGAGATTGATGAGGCGCCCGGGAATGAAGAAGGGCGAGATGCGGCGCGGCCCGCGCTCCTTGAGCACCAGGGCCGCGTCGGCGATGCCCTCGATGCCGCCGATGCCGGAGCCGATCAGCACGCCGGTGCTGATCTGGTCCTCATGCGTGGAGGGATGCCAACCGGCATCGTCCAGGGCCTGGGTGGCGGCGGCCATGGCGAAGACGATGAACTCGTCCACCTTGCGCTGCTCTTTCGGCTCCATCCACTGGTCGGCATTGAAGGTGCCGTCGGAGCCGTCGCCGCGGGGGATGTTCGCGGCGATCCTGCAGGCGAGGTCCGACACGTCGAAATGCTCGACCGTCTTCACGCCGCTCTCGCCGGCGATCAGCCGCCGCCAGGTCGGCTCGACGCCACAGCCGAGCGGCGTCACCATGCCGAGGCCGGTGACGACAACACGTCTCATGAGGAAAACTCCGGGAGGCGGGCCGATTGCGCGCCACAGGCGCAGCCCGGTGCAACAACGGCCGCGGGCGCAGAGCGCCGCGCGACCGTCGGGTGAAGGCGCCTGAAGATCAAGCCGCGTTCTTTTCCAGGAACTTGATGGCGTCGCCGACCGTCAGGATGGTCTCGGCGGCATCGTCCGGGATCTCGCAGTTGAAGGCCTCCTCGAAGGCCATCACGAGTTCCACGGTGTCGAGGCTGTCGGCGCCGAGATCGTCGATGAAGGAAGCGTTTTCCGTGACCTTCTCGGCCTCGACCCCCAGATGCTCCGCGACGATCTTCTTCACCCGCTCGGCGATGTCACTCATCGATGCAACCCTCGTTGTTCGGATAATCCCGTTGCCGTTCGGCGGCTGGAGGAGGGCATAATGCCTTTTTTCCGCCGTGCCCAGCCCCCTCCGTCGCGAGCCCCCTCCGTCAAGAGGAAAGCGCGGATCCGGCTGGCCGGTCCTCGCGCCGCACACGGGTGGCGAGCCTTTGTTTGCGCCTTTACCCAGCCCAGCAATGCGGCTCGTTAGCACACTCCCCGCGGCAAGGCCAGTAAGGCTCATGCCCGGTGCGCGTGCGAGTTCGAGGCGAACCGCCGGTGCCCCTGCCCGTCCCGCGTGCAAGCGGGTGCCGGGCCGGCGGCGATCCTCTCCCGTGAGCGCGTGAAGTTCAAGCAAAAGCGATGTTTTCCCGCCCCTGGCCGGCCCCCCTGCCAGCCCCGCGGCCCGCGCCCGCCTCGCCGGGCGCGTCATCTTGCGCGGGGGATCGCGCCTCGCTACCGAGGATTGCGACGACCCCCGCCCCGAAAGGACCGCCGGTGGAAAAGGACAAGTCGGACAGGCGCGCCGCGGCGCTTCGGGCGAACCTCGCGCGGCGCAAGGAGCAAGCGCGCGGCCGCAAGGCCGCCGCAGAACCCGGGGAGCCGCGCGGCGGCGGCGCCGAGGAGGCTGCAAGCCCAGGTAGTGCCAAGCTCACGCCGCGTGAGCCGCCGATTGTGCCGGACGACGAGCCGGGCTAGAGCTTCTCCCTTGATATGAAGCCGGCGGCCCACCGCGCCGGCCCGAGCCCGGGACTGGATCGGCATGGACAAGATTCGCATCGTCGGCGGCAACGAGCTGAAGGGCTCCATTCCCATCTCCGGCGCCAAGAATGCGGCGCTTCCGCTGATGATCGCGAGCCTCCTCACCGAGGAGAAGCTGATTCTGGAGAACGTGCCCCGCCTCGCCGACGTGGCCCTGCTCCAGCGCATTCTCGGCAATCACGGGGTGGACATCACCACCAACGGCAAGCGCAACGGCGACGATCCCTTCGCCGGCCAGACGCTGGAGATCGACGCGCGGGTGATCGTGGACACCACCGCGCCCTACGACCTCGTCTCGCGCATGCGCGCTTCCTTCTGGGTGGTGGGCCCGCTGCTGGCCCGCATGGGCGTGGCCAGGGTCTCGCTGCCCGGCGGCTGCGCCATCGGCACCCGGCCGGTGGACTTCCACCTCGATGCGCTGCGCGCGCTCGGCGCCGACATCGAGATCGATGCCGGCTACGTGGTGGCCAAGGCGCCGAAGGGGCTCATCGGCGCCCGCATCGTCTTCCCCAAGGTGTCGGTGGGCGCCACCCACACCGCGCTCATGGCGGCCTCCGTGGCCCGTGGCGAGAGCGTGATCGAGAACGCCGCCCGCGAGCCGGAGATCGTCGACCTCGCCGACTGCCTCATCAAGATGGGCGCCCGCATCGAGGGCGCCGGCACCTCCACCATCCGCGTGGAGGGCGTGGCGCGCCTGAAGGCGGCCCGCCATGCGGTGCTGCCCGACCGCATCGAGACCGGAACCTATGCCATGGCCGCGGCCATGACCGGCGGCGACGTGATGCTCGCCGGCGCCCGGCCGGACCTGCTGGAGGGCGCGCTCGAGACCCTGCGCCAGGCCGGGGCGGAGATCGACGCCACCAACGAGGGCATAAGGGTGCGCCGCAACGGCGCCGGCATCCTGCCGGTGGACGTGGCGACCGCCCCCTATCCGGGCTTTCCCACCGACCTCCAGGCCCAGTTCATGGCGCTGATGACCAAGGCCAGGGGCCGCTCGCGCATCACCGAGACCATCTTCGAGAATCGCTTCATGCACGTGCAGGAGCTGGCCCGCCTCGGGGCGAAGATCCACATGGACGGGGATACCGCCACCGTGGAGGGCGTGGAGCGCCTGACCGGCGCGCCGGTGATGGCCACCGACCTGCGCGCCTCCGTCTCCCTCGTCATCGCCGGGCTGGCGGCGGAGGGGGAGACCATGGTGCAGCGCGTCTACCACCTCGACCGCGGCTTCGAGAAGCTGGAGGAGAAGCTGTCCGGCTGCGGCGCCGAGATCGAGCGCATCAGCGGCTGAGCCCACGGGAACAGGGGCAAAAAGGCCGTGCTCCAGCTTGAGCGAAGCCCGCGGCGGGCGGCGTCCTCCGGTCCGGGGCGTGGGGCGCGGCCGGAGGGGGACGACCCGGGCCTGTCGTCGCCCGCACGCCCCTCTGTCATAGGGCAGACGTCATCCCCCGGCGTGTCCGGGGGATCCACGGCGCGACCGGGCGGGCTTCGGTCTTCGGGCACCTGCCCGGCGGCCGGGTGGATGCCCCGGCCAAGCCGGGGCATGACGGCAGGAGGAAGCCGCCTGCGGCGAACCCTTGCGCTGGGCCCCGGCTCTCCTTCCGCTGGCGCTTCAGTCGGCCGGGGCACGACATGGTGTTGAATTCGGACATCCTACCCCGGCGCGTCCTGGGCCGGGACGCCTCAAGCCCGCACGTCGGCGCCCCCGCCACCCCGGAGGGCGTGGCGTGAGCCTGCCGAACATCATCACCCTCATCCGCATCCTGCTGGTGCCCCTGGTGGTCTGGGCCATCGCCTCGGGCGAGCCGCTGATCGCCTTCTGGCTGTTCCTGGCCGCCGGCATCTCGGACGCGCTGGACGGCTTCATCGCCAAGCGCTTCCACCTGCAGACCGAGCTCGGTTCCTATCTCGACCCGGTGGCGGACAAGGCGCTCTTGATCTCCATCTATGTGTCGCTGGCGGTGGCGGGCCTGATTCCGCGCTGGGTCGCCATCGCCGTGGTGTCGCGGGACGTGATGATCATCGGCGCGGTGGTGCTGTCCCTGGTCATGGCCAAGCCGGTGGCCATGAGCCCGCTGCTGGTGTCCAAGGTGAACACCGCCATCCAGATCGCCTTCGCCGCCTTCGTGCTGGCCTCCAGCGGCTTCGGGCTGGCCCTTCCGGGGCTGTTCCAGCTGGGGCTCGTTCTGGTCGGGGTCTTGACGGGCCTTTCCGCCGCTGCCTATCTCGCCGCATGGACGCGCCATATGGCAAGCTGACCGGGGAGCCATCGGGCGAGCAGCGCCCGCAGGGCCCGAGCCCCCGCGCCCCGAAAGCCGCCACGCCGCCCGGCGTGGGGATGGCGCATGCGCACGCCGCGCTGCCCATGCGGCTGCAGATCCGCTTCTGGGTCGGCGCCCTCCTGCTCACCGCCTTGGCGCTGTGGCTGCTGGCCGGCATCCTGCTGCCGTTCGTCGCCGGCATCGTGCTCGCCTATTTCCTCAATCCGGTGGTGACGCGGCTGGAACGCGTCGGCATCGCCCGCACCCTGTCCGCCCTCGTGGTGGTCGGCATCATGCTGCTGGTGGTGCTGCTGTTCTTCCTGCTGGCGCTGCCGGTGCTGTCGTCCCAGCTGTTCGAGTTCATCCAGCGCCTGCCCTCCTACGTGACCCGCCTGCAGGGCCTGCTCACGGAGGAGAACCGCGAATGGCTGAGCGGCATCGTCGGCGACCGCCTGCCGGACATGCAGCGCTCGGTCTCCGACCTGATGACGCAGGGGGTGAGCCACCTTCTGGGCCTGCTCTCGTCGGTCTGGTCGGGCGGGCAGGCGCTGATCTCCCTGTTCGCGCTGCTGGTGGTGACGCCGGTGGTGGTGTTCTACATCCTGTGCGACTGGGACGAGATGATCGGCTTCGTGGACCGCCTCGTCCCGGTGCCGCAGCGCCCGGTGGTGCGGGGCCTCGCCTGCTCCATGGACAATGCGGTGGCCGGCTTCGTGCGCGGCCAGGCCCTGGTGTGCCTGCTGCTCGGCACCTTCTATGCGGTGGCCCTGTCCATGGTGGGGCTGAATTTCGGCCTGCTCATCGGCATCGTCTCCGGCGTCATCACCTTCATCCCTTATGTGGGCTCGCTCACCGGCTTCGTCCTGGCCATGGGGGTCGCCATCGTCCAATTCTTCCCGGACTGGAGCATGATCGGCACGGTGCTCGCCATCTTCGTCGCCGGCCAGACCATCGAGGGCTACGTGCTCTCGCCCAAGCTGGTGGGCGATTCGATCGGCGTGCATCCGGTGTGGCTCATGTTCGCCCTGTTCGCCTTCGGCTACCTGTTCGGCTTCGTCGGCCTGCTGCTGGCGGTGCCCCTCACGGCGGTGGGCGGCGTCCTGGTGCGCTTCGCCATTGCCCGCTACCTCCAGTCCTCCCTCTACACGGGACCGGACGACGACGCCCTGCCGCCGCCCGAGAGCGCCTGAGCATGGCCGGCCGCGATCCCCGCCCGCGCCAGCTGCCCCTCGATCTGCCGGCGCGGCCGGCGCTCCATCGCGAGGATTTCCTCGCCGCCCCCGGCAATGCCGCCGCCTTGGCGCTGATCGACGCCTTTCCCGACTGGTCGGCGCGCGTGGTGTGCCTGGTGGGTCCGGAAGGCGCGGGCAAGTCGCATCTGGCCGCCATCTTCGCCGAGCGCGCGGGTGCGCGCACCCTGGCCGCGCGCGACCTGCAGCGGGAGGATGTGCCCGCGGCCCTCGCCGCCGGCGCGCTGGTGCTGGAAGACCTGGAGCCGGGCGACTTCAGCGAGGCGGCGCTGTTCCACCTGCTCAACCTTGCCCGCGAGCAGCAGGCCTGGTTGCTGATGACCGCCCGCACGCCGCCGGCGCAGTTCGTCCTGGCCACGGCCGATCTCGCCTCGCGGCTGCGGGCGGTGCCGGTGTTCGAGATCGCCCCGGCGGACGACGCCCTGCTGGCGGCGGTGCTGGTGAAGCTGTTCGCCGACCGGCAGCTCGCTGTGGACGAGGCGACGGTGCAGTATCTGCTGCTGCGCATGCAGCGTACGGTGGCCGGAGCCAAGCGCATCGTCGAGGCCATCGATGCCGCCGCGCTCGCCGCCCGGCGGCCGGTGACGCGGGCGCTGGCGGCCCAGGTGCTGCGCGAGGAGGCGGCGCTGCGCGAGGAGGCCGGCGGCGCCGGCGAAGCCGACGACGAGGACGAATGACGCGGCAAGCCGCGGGCCGCACGCGACGGGACCGGGGCGGCGGCGTCATAGAGTGGTCATCTAAGCTGGCCATGGTCCGGCCAAACCTCTCGGGGGACCGAACATGGGTATGAACGAGGCCGCCGCGCTCGCCGAGACGGAACTCGCCGCCGACACGGCGCAGCTGGAAGCGACGCAGAGGGAAGCCGCTGACGTGTTTGCGCTGTCGCAATCGCCGCAGCGCTTCATCAACCGCGAGCTGTCCTGGCTGCATTTCAACCGCCGGGTGCTCGAGGAAGCGGCCAACAAGAATCACCCCCTGCTGGAGCAGTTGCGCTTCCTGTCCATCTCCGCCAACAATCTCGACGAGTTCTTCATGGTCCGCGTGGCCGGCCTGAAGGAGCAGGTGCGCGAGGGGGTGCAGGAGCTGAGCCCGGACGGGCTCACCCCGTCCGAGCAGCTCGTGGTCCTCCAGGCCAGCGCCACCCAGCTCATCTCCGACCAGCAGGCGCGCTGGCGGGAGCTGCGGCGCGAGCTGGCCGGAGCCGGCGTGGTGCTGGTGGACGGCGCCGACGCCACCGCCGAGGACATCGGGCTGCTGGAGCGGCACTTCCTCAACTACGTCTTCCCGGTGCTCACCCCGCTGGCCATCGATCCGGCGCACCCCTTCCCGTTCATCCCCAACCTCGGCTTCTCGCTGGCGCTGCAATTGGTGCGGCAGTCGGACGGGCGGGGCATGAACGCGCTGATCCGCATTCCGGCCAAGGTGGACCGCTTCATCCGCCTGAGCGACCTCGGCACCGGCGCGCTGCGCTTCATCACGCTCGAGCAGATGATCGGCCTGTTCATCACCCGCCTATTCCCCGGCTATGCGGTGAAGGGACAGGGCGTGTTCCGCGTGGTGCGCGACAGCGACCTGGAAATCGAGGAGGAGGCGGAGGACCTCGTCCGCCTGTTCGAGACCGCCCTCAAGCAGCGCCGCTACGGCGAGGTGATCCGCATGGAGGCCGACGCCGCCATGCCGGAGGAGCTGCGCACCTTCGTCGCCCGCGAGCTGGGCGTGAACGACGACGAGATCTTCGTGGTGGACGGCGTGCTCGCCCTCAACGAATTCTCCCAGCTGGTCTCGGTGGACCGGCCGGACCTGAAGTTCACCTCCTTCAACGCCCGCTTCCCCGAGCGCATCCGCGACCATGGCGGCGACTGCTTCCTCGCCATCCGCGAGAAGGACATCCTGGTCCACCACCCCTACGAATCCTTCGACGTGGTGGTGCAGTTCCTGCGCCAGGCCGCCCGCGATCCCAACGTGGTGGCCATCAAGCAGACCCTCTACCGCACCTCCTCCGACAGCCCCATCGTGAAGGCGCTGGCGGAAGCCGCCGAGGCCGGCAAGTCGGTGACCGCCCTGGTCGAGCTGAAAGCCCGCTTCGACGAGGAGGCCAACATCCGCTGGGCGCGCGACCTGGAGCGCGCCGGGGTGCAGGTGGTGTTCGGCTTCATCGAGCTGAAGACCCACGGCAAGCTGTCCATGGCGGTGCGCCGCGAGGGCACCTCGCTTGCCACCTACGTGCATGTGGGCACCGGCAACTACCACCCCATTACCGCCCGCATCTATACCGACCTGAGCTTCTTCACCGCCGACCCGGTGATCGCCCAGGACGTGGCGCGGATCTTCAACTTCATCACCGGCTATGCCAGCCCCGGCGAGCTCGACGCCATGGCGGTCTCGCCCACCGGCCTCAAGCCGCGCCTGCTGAACCACATCGCCGACGAGATCGAGTTCGCCCGCGCCGGCCGCCCCGCCGCCATCTGGCTGAAGTGCAACTCGCTGGTGGATCCGCAGATCATCGACGCGCTCTACGAGGCGAGCGCCGCCGGGGTGCAGGTGGACTGCGTCATCCGCGGCATCTGCTGCCTCAGGCCCGGCATTCCCGGCCTGTCGGAGAACATCCGGGTCAAGTCCATCATCGGCCGCTTCCTGGAGCACTCGCGCATCTACTGCTTCGGCGCCGGCCACGGGTTGCCGAGCCCGAACGCGGTGGTCTACATCTCCTCGGCCGACCTCATGCCGCGCAATCTCGACCGCCGGGTCGAGACCTTGTGCCCCATCACCAACCCCACCGTGCACGAGCAGGTGCTCGACCAGATCATGGTCGCCAACCTGATCGACAACCAGCAGAGCTGGCGGGTGTTGCCCGACGGCGCCTCCGAACGCATAGTCCCCGCCCCGGGCGAGGAACCGTTCAACGCCCATCAATATTTCATGACCAACCCGAGCTTGTCCGGACGTGGAAAGTCTCTCAAAGATTCTTCGCCGCGCAGCCTTTTCGTCCGGCGCTGAAGTCGACGATCATCCCCACCGCGCGCCCGGCCGGCTTCCGGCCGGCCCGCCGGTGGCGGTGATCGACATCGGCTCCAACTCGGTGCGTCTCGTGGTCTATGAGGGGCTGAGCCGCGCGCTCACCCCCATCTTCAACGAGAAGGCCCTGTGCGGCCTCGGCCGCGAGGTGCTGTCCACCGGGCGCCTGCCGCAGGACGCGGTGGACCGCGCCTTCGCGGCGCTGCGGCGCTTCCGCGCCTTGTGCGAGGCCATGCAGGTGGGCGAGGTCCATGCCCTGGCCACCGCCGCCGCGCGCGACGCCGAGAACGGCCCCGCCTTCATCGCCGAGTGCGAGGCCATCTGCGGCACCCGGATCGAGCTGCTCACCGGCAAGCGCGAGGCGGAGCTCGCCGCCGGCGGCATCGTCGCCGGCATCCACGCGCCGGACGGCGTGGTGGGCGACCTCGGCGGCGGTTCCCTCGAGCTGGTGGACGTGAAGGGCCTCGCGGTGGGCACCGGCGTCACCCTGCCGCTGGGCGGCCTCGCTTTGCAGGACCGCTCCGCCCGCTCCACCCGCAAGGCGGAGAAGATCGTCAAGGACATCATGCCGGAAGCCGGCGTGCTGGAAAGCCTCGCCGGGCGCACCTTCTACGCCGTCGGCGGCACCTGGCGGGCGCTGGCGCGGCTGCACATGTTCCAGAAGGGCTACCCGCTGCACGTGATGCACGGCTACGTGATCCCGGCCCGCGAGGCGCTCGACTTCACCCGCATCGTCCACCGGGCCGACACCGAGACCCTCGCCCATATCGACGTGATCTCCGACGCCCGGCGCCCGCTGCTGGCCTATGGCGCGGTGGTGCTGGAGAACATCGTCCGGCAGGGCCGCCCCTCCGAGGTGGTCATCTCCGCCCTCGGCGTGCGCGAGGGCCTGCTCTATTCCCTGCTCACCGACGAGGAGCGCGCCCGCGACCCGCTGCTGATCGCGGCCGCGGAGATGAACCTGCTGCGCTCGCGCTCGCCGCGCCACGGCGAGGAGCTGGTGGCGTGGACCGACGCCTTCTTCGCCTCCGCCCCGGTGCTGGAGGAGGCCGAGGACGAGAAGCGCCTGCGCCGGGCGGCCTGCCTGCTGGCCGACGTGGGCTGGCGCGCCCATCCCGACTATCGCGGCGAGCAGAGCCTCAACATGATCGCCCACGCCGCCTTCGCCGGCATCGACCATCCCGGCCGGGCCTATGTGGCGCTCTCGGTGTTCTTCCGGCACGTGGGCCTGGGCGCGGACGAATCGGACACGCGCATCCTCGAGCTCACCACCACCGGCATGCTGGACCGCGCCCGGATCCTCGGCGGCGCCATGCGGGTGGCCTACATCCTCTCGGCCGCCATGCCGGGCATCCTGCCGCGCATGCCGCTCGCCGTCCGCGGCGAGCAGCTGGTGCTGGGCGTGCCGCGCGCTTTGATACCGCTGGTGAACGACCGGGTGCAGAACCGCCTGCGCCAGCTCGCCCGCCTCATCGGCCGCGAGCCCTTGACCGAGCAGCTGGACTGAGCCGCTGGACCAGGTAGCTGGACCGGGTAGCTGGACGGGGTAGCTGGACTGGGGCCGGCGCCCCGGTCCCCGGCCGCGGCCGGGAAGAGACCGCCCGATGGCGGGGCGAGGCCGTCCCGCCGGCCGGCGGGGCGGTCGCAAGTCCGCCCCAATCGCCCGGCACGATTCCAACCATGAAACAGCTTCTCAATCTGTTCGGCGGCGTCGCGGGCCTCGCGGTGGCGGGGCTGGTGGGCTTCGCCCTGTTCACCCTGGTGGGCGGGCTCATCATCGTGGCCGGCATCGTCATCACCGCCCTGGTCGTGGGCGGGGGCGTCTATGCCCTCCTCACCGGGCGCGCCCCCGCCATGCGGCGTGGCGGCTTCGGCACGGTGCGGGTGTTCGACCTGCGCACCGGCCAGCCCTTCGGCGAGCGCCCATCCGAGGGCGAGATGATCGACGTCACCCCGCCCAAGGACCAGCGCCGCAGCTGACGGGCGTCCCCCCAACGGGGGGCGGCGTTCCCCGGGCCCCCGGAAGGGACTAACCTCATCACCGGCGCGATGATCCGCGCGCGATGGGTGAGGGGAGCCGGCACGGCACATGACCGGGGGATTGGGATCGGGCGCCTACCTGGCGCTGCTGGTGGTCTGCGCCGCGCTGGCGATGCTCACGGTGACCTCGCACGCGATCGCGCTGGCCATCATCCGCCGGCGGCTCAGCCGGCGGATCAGCGGCAAGACCTACGCGGACCACATGTTCACCGAGGCGGTGATCATCAGCACCACGGTGCTGAGCCTGAGCCTCGCCCACCTGTTCGAGATCTGCATCTGGGCGGCGGCCTATGTGGCGCTGGGCGCCATCGCGAACCCGCAGGACGCGATCTACTATTCCACCTCCACCTACACCACCCTCGGCGCGGATGGCGTGTCCATCGAGCGGACGTTCCGCGCCATCGCCGGATTCGAATCCCTCATCGGCCCGATGATGGTGGCGTGGTCCACCGCCTTCCTGGTGGAATTCGTCGTCCGCATGCGCGGCGGTTCCGGCTCCAACTGAGGCGGGCGGACTTTTGTCGTCGAGCGATCCGGCGGGCGCACGCCCGCGCGGCGCGCGGGCCATGACCGACGGCGACGACGGCCGCTGAATCACCCGCATCGGCCGTCGGCAGGAGCCGGGCCGCGCGCGCATCCGCCCGCCCATGCCGACACGGGGAGGCCGGTGAGGAGCGCGAAGCGCGCGAGGTCGGCGGCATACGTGGCGGCGAGATAGGCCACGTCCTGCGGTGCCGGCGCCTCGGACGCGGCGCCTTCGAAGATCCGGCACGGCTCGATCTTCGCCGGCGGCAGCCCGAGAAAGGCGAACACGCGCGCGAGCGTCGCCGCGTGGTCGTTGGCGAGGTCCTCCTTCCGCAGCATCAGCACCTGCCGGCGCGGGAAGACGTCATACAGGCGGTCCACCTGCTGCCCGTAGAATCCCCGCGCCACATAGGACAGGTGCCGGCGCTCCGGCGCCTGGGGCGCGAGGCCGTCGAGGCGACGGCCCTCGGCGCGGATGGCGGTGGAGAAGTCCAGCGCGTCCAGCCCGCGCGCCCGGCTCATGCGCCAGTGGGCATGGGCGCGGTCCACCGGATCCCGGAACAGGGCGATGACCTTGAGGCGGGGATTGTAGTCGGCCAGCCGCGCCAGCGCCCCCGGCCACCAGATGTAGGAGGGCGTCGCCTCCCCCACCACGCAGCCGCGCCGGCGCGGAAAGCGGCCGTGGTAGTCCCGGTAGTCGGGCGCGTCCCAGCAGCGCCGGTCATCGTCGAAGAAATGCAGCTCCTTGACGGTCGGCATCGCGACCTGGGGGTGCTGCGCCAGGAAGTGGAACAGGGCGGAGGTGCCGGCCTTCTGCACGCCGACAACGACGAAATTCACAAACGGGGTGGGCGGCACGGCCATGGGAGCAGTCCGGTCGTGGGATCGCACCCCCGCGTCGCCCGCGAAGCCACGATCCCAAGCCGCCCTCGTGTCCCGTTTTACCCCTGGGTCATACCGTTGAGGAAGCGGTAGTTGATTGCTGCCCGGTTACGTCTTGTTAACGGATTGTAAAAAACCCGCCCGGCAGGGCCGGACGGGTTCCGATTCCGGGCGATGGCCCGCGGGGCCGCCGCCGGTCACACGCTGGTGGGATAGTTCGGGCTCTCGCGGGTGATGACCACGTCATGCACGTGGCTCTCGCGCAGGCCGGCGGAGGAGATGCGCACGAACTGCGCCTTCTCGCGGAACTCCTTGAGGGTGCGCCCGCCCACATAGCCCATGGCGGCGCGCAGGCCGCCGGCGAGCTGGTGCAGCACCGCGCCCACCGGGCCCTTGTAGGCCACCTGCCCCTCGATGCCTTCCGGCACCAGCTTCAGGGTGTCGCGCACCTCCGCCTGGAAGTAGCGGTCGGCCGAGCCGCGCGCCATGGCGCCCACCGAGCCCATGCCGCGATAGGACTTGTAGGAGCGGCCCTGGAACAGGAACACCTCGCCGGGGCTCTCGTCGGTGCCGGCGAGCAGCGAGCCCACCATGGCGGCGGAAGCCCCCGCCGCCAGCGCCTTGGCGAGGTCGCCGGAATACTTGATGCCGCCGTCCGCCACCACCGGGGTGCCGGTGGCGTAGCACGCCTCCACCGCGTCCATGACGGCGGTGAGCTGCGGCACGCCCACGCCGGCGACGATGCGGGTGGTGCAGATGGAGCCGGGGCCGATGCCCACCTTCACCGCGTCCGCGCCGGCATCGATCAGCGCCCGCGCGCCTTCGGACGTGGCGATGTTGCCGGCCAGGATCTGGGTCTTGTTGGACAGGCGCTTGATGCGGCTGACCTGGTCCAGCACCTTGCGGGAATGGCCGTGGGCGGTATCCACCACCACCAGGTCCACGCCGGCGTCGATGAGGCGCTCGGTGCGCTCGAAGCCGTCCTCGCCCACCGTGGTGGCGGCGGCGACGCGCAGGCGGCCCTGCTCGTCCTTGGCGGCGGTGGGATAGGCCACCGCCTTCTCGATGTCCTTCACCGTGATCAGGCCGACGCAGCGCTCGTTGTCGTCCACCACCAGCAGCTTCTCGATGCGGTACTGGTGCAGGAGGTGCTTGGCCTCCTCCTGGTTCACCTGCCCCTCGCGCACGGTGATGAGCCGGTCCTTGGTCATCAGCTCGGCCACCCGCTGGTCGGGATTGTGGGCGAAGCGCACGTCACGGTTGGTGAGGATGCCCACGAGGCGGCCGGCGATGCCGCCGGTGCCGCGCTCCACCACCGGGATGCCGGAGATGGAATAGCGCTTCATCAGCGTGAGGGCATCGGAGAGGGTCTCGTCGGGATGGATGGTGACCGGGTTCACCACCATGCCGGATTCGTACTTCTTCACCTGCCGCACGTGCTCGGCCTGCAGCTCGGGCGAGAGGTTGCGGTGGATGACGCCGATACCGCCGGCCTGGGCCATGGCGATGGCGAGGCGCGATTCGGTCACCGTGTCCATGGCGGCCGAGATGATGGGCAGGTTGAGGGAGATGGTCCTGGTGAGCTGGGTGGAAACCTCCACCTCGCCGGGCATCACCTCGGAGGCGCCGGGGGTCAGCAGCACGTCGTCGAACGTCAGCGCCTCGCGGAAGCGCGCACGTCCGGGGGCGGCTTCGACGACGGGGGGCACGTTCGCAATCGGGGAGGTCATGGCCAACTCCTGGTGGCGGTGCGAGAGGCAAACCGCTGGATCGGGGCCGGAACGGGATGCGGTGCCGAAGAGGCCTTGGCACCCCGCTACGAGTTGGCAGTGGCCGATACCATGTGTGCACGACGAATAGAAGACCTGTTGCGAGGCATTCGCTGCAGGGCACCCATGCAGCAGGGCGGGCAACGGTGCCCCCGCCGCGCTTCCCGGCGGCCGCGCCCGCCGGGAAGCGGCGCCATGGATGCGGGGCACGCCCGGCGCGATCGCGGTCAGCGCGTGACGAGAATCACCGTGTTCCCGGCGCCATAGGTCTGCACCAGGCCGTAGAGGGTGGCCGCGTTGCCCGGATGCAGGCGGACGCAGCCATGGGAGGCCGGGGCGCCGAGGCGGCTCACCTCGTAGCTGCCGTGGATCGCGTAGCCGCCACGGAAGAAGATCGAGTAGGGCATGGGCGAGTTGTAATATTTGCGCGAGAAATAGGTGCGGTACATGCGCTGGGGCCTGTACGCGCCGGTGGGGGTCACGTAGCCGCGCCGGGCGGTGGAGACCGGCCAGGAATATTGCGGCATCCCGTTCACGCTCACCGTCATGCGCTGGCTGGACAGGTCGATGCGCGCCACCACGGCGGCGGTGCCGGCCCGCGCCGGCAGCACCGCGAGGACAAGGCCGGCCAGCACGGCCAGCACAAGCCTCAGGCCCCACACCGCCGCCTTCCGCATCGCGCCCGCCGACATCTTCCGCCCCTCTTCCCCACCCGCAGGGATACTGCCACGCCGCCGCTGCGACGCAAGGCTGCAAACCCCTTTCCGGTCAAGCACTTTGCCGTGAGGCCGGGGCGGACTTCCGGGGCGCCCCGCCGCCCGCCGACGCCGCGCCGGACGCGACGGCACGGATGACAAGCACCCGCCCCGCGCACTACTGTCCGCGCCGGCCCGCGGGCGCCGGAGCGGCTTTTCCGGCGACGGCCCCTTTGCGGTGCGTGGAGACGGTTCCATGGTGATGATGCTGCTCGGCCTGTTCGTCTTCCTCGGCATTCACGTGGTGGGAAGCTTCCGGGGCCTGCGCGCTCAGCTCATCGGCCGCCTGGGGGAAGGCCCGTACAAGGGCTTCTTCTCGCTGGTGGCCACCGGCGGCCTGCTGCTCACCGCCTACGGCTTCGCCTTGTGGCGCGCCTCCGGCTCGGCCGTCATCTGGACCCCGCCGGCGGGAATGCGCCACCTCACCCTGCTGCTGATGCTGCTGGCCTGCATCTGCGCGGTGGCGGCCTATGTGCCGAGCCACATCAAGGCCGTCCTCAAGCACCCGCTGCTGGTGGCGGTGAAGACCTGGGCGCTCGCCCACCTGCTCGCCAACGGCGATGCCGCCTCGATGGTGCTGTTCGGCGCGGTGCTGGCCTGGGCGGTCTATCTGCGCATCGCGGCGAAGCGCCGGGGCGCGCCGCTGCCGGTGGCGCCGAAGAACTATGCGGGCGATGCGCTCGCCGTGGGCGGGGGGCTGGTGCTCTATGCCGCGCTCGCTTACCTATTCCATCCCTATGTGATCGGCGTTCCCGTCCTCTGAGGCGGGCGACGACACGGTCCGGAACGCGAAAAGAGGAACGCCATGTCCACTCAGGCCGATGCCCGCCGTGTCACGGCGCCGGAGATCCACGCGCGCAAGGGCGGCGACCCCATCGTGTCGCTGACCTCCTACCATGCCCACACCGCGCGCCTGCTCGACCGCCACGTGGACCTGATCCTGGTGGGCGACAGCCTGGGCATGGTGATGCACGGGCTGGAGACCACCGTGCCGGTCACGGTGGAAATGATGATCGTGCACGGCCGCGCCGTGGTGCGCGGCACCCGGCGCGCGCTCATCGTGGTCGACCTGCCCTTCGGCAGCTACGAGGCCAGCCCCACCGAGGCCTTCCACACCGCCGCCCGGGTGCTGAAGGAGACCGGCGCCGGCGCGGTGAAGCTGGAGGGCGGCCGCCGCATGGCCGAGACGGTGCGCTTCCTGGTGGATCGCGGCGTGCCGGTGATGGGCCATGTGGGCCTCACCCCCCAGGCCATCAACACCCTGGGCTCGTTCAAGGCCCGCGGCCGCGACGACGCGGAGGCCAGCATCATCCTCGACGACGCCCGCGCCATCGCCGAGGCCGGGGCCTTCTCCATCGTGCTGGAGGCCATCGCCGAGCCGCTCGCCCGCCGCATCACCGAGGAGGTGGCCCCGCCCACCATCGGCATCGGCGGCTCCCCGGCCTGCGACGGCCAGATCCTGGTGCTCGAGGACATGCTGGGCCTCGGCGACCGGGTGCCCAAGTTCGTGAAGAAGTACGCCAATCTCGGCCCCGACATCGAGAAGGCGGTGGCCACCTATGCGGAGGAGGTGCGCGCCCGCACCTTCCCCGCCGCCGAGCACACCTATGCCCCGCGCCTGGTGAAGCCGGCGAAAGCCTCCTGATGGCGAAGGCGGCGGCTGTGCGTGCGCCGGGCCGCGCGCACCTCGCGGTGCTCCTGTCCCTCGTCGCCGGCGCGGTGCTGGCCGCCGCCCCGGCGCGGGCGGCGGAGGACTGCCTGCTCGTCACCGACCTCGAAACCGGCCGGGTGCTGGCGAAGCAGGGCCTGTGCGCCACGCGCCATCCGCCCAATTCCACCTTCAAGGTGGCCCTCGCCCTCATGGGCTTCGATGCCGGGCTGCTGAAGAGCGACAGCCAGCCGGTGATCGAGCCGCCGCCGGACGCGGATCTCTCCCGGCCGGAGACGCGCGGGCCGCAGACGCCGCGCTCCTGGATGCAGAATTCGGTGGTCTGGTACTCGCAGGTGCTGGCCCGCCAGCTCGGGGCCGAGCGCATCGCCCACTATCTCAAGGCCTTCGCCTACGGCAGCGAGAACATCGGCGGGGTGAAGGGCGACGACGAGCCGCTCGCGCGCTTCTGGATCTCCTCCTCCCTGCGCCTGTCGCCGCGCGAGCAGATCGACTTCCTGCGCAAGATGCTGAAGGGCGAGCTCCCCGTCTCCGCCGACGCGGTGCGCGAGACCATGCGCATCCTGGCCCTCGACGCCCAGCCGGCGGGCTGGCTCACCTTCGGCAAGACCGGCTCCGGCTTCGGCCGCACCGCCGAGGGGGCCATCGACCGCGGGCGGCCGTTCGGCTGGTTCGTGGGCTTCGCCCAGAAGGCGGGCCGCACCGCCGTGTTCGTGCGCTACACCGCCCTCGACATCCCCTCCCCCGAGCCCCTCGGCCTGGTGGCGAAGCGGCAGACGCTGGCGGCCCTCGTCCCGGTGCTGGGGGCGCAGGCGCCCTGAGCGCCGCCGCGCGCGGCCCGTCTCCTCCTCCATCCCTTCCGTTCGTCCTCCCCCCTCTCTCTCTCCCCCTCCCTCCCCCGTCCCCGGCAAGGACTTCAAGCCGTGCGCGTCTCCGTCATCGTCTCCGCCTTCATCGCGGCGCTCGTGGGCTTCGGCGGAACGCTCGCCATCATCCTCGCCGCCGCGGCGGCGGTGGGGGCGAGCCCCGGGCAGGCCTCGTCCTGGGTCTGCGCCATCTGCCTCTCCATTGCCGGCACCAGCGCGTGGCTCTCCATCCGCCACCGCATGCCCATCATCACCGCCTGGTCGACGCCGGGGGCGGCGCTGGTGGCCGGCTTCGGCTCGGGCATGGGCATGGAGGCGGCCACCGGCGCCTTCCTCGTCGCCGGGCTGCTGGTGGTGCTGTGCGCCGCCATCCGGCCGCTGGGCGCGCTGGTGGCGCGCATTCCGGTGGCGGTGGCGGCGGCCATGCTCGCCGGCGTGCTCGCCCGCTTCGTGATGGCGCTGGCCGAGCATGCGGTGGCGAGCCCGGCGCTGGTGCTGCCGGTGATCGCGGTGTTCTTCGTCGTGCGGCGGCTTTCGCCCAACTGGGCGGTGCCTGCCGCCCTCGTCGCCGGCATCGGCGGGGCGCTGCTGCTGGGGCGGGTCGGGACCATGCCCGCGCCCGAGCTGTCGGCGCTGGTGTGGACCACGCCGCGCTTCGACGGCCCGGTGCTGCTCGGCCTCGCCGTGCCGCTGTTCCTGGTCACCATGGCGTCGCAGAACCTGCCCGGCTTCGCGGTGCTGCGGGCGAGCGGCTACATCCCGCCGGTGCGCTCCATCCTCGCCGCCACCGGCGTCGCCTCCATGGTCAGCGCCCCCTTCGGCGCCCACGCCACCAACCTCGCCGCCATCACCGCCGCCCTGTGCACCGGGCCGGAGACCCATCCGGACCCCAGGCGGCGCTGGGTGGCGGGGCCGGTCTATGCCGGCTTCTACGTGCTACTGGCGGCGGCGGGCGCCTCGATGGTGGGGGTGTTCGCCGCCTTGCCGCCGGCGCTCGTCGCCACCATCGCCGGCGTTGCCCTGCTGTCCCCGCTCACCGGCGCGCTGACGGCGGCGCTGAACGAGGAGAAGCACCGCATCGCCGCCGTGGCCACCTTCGCCACCACCGCCTCCGGCATCTCGGCGCTGGGGCTCGGCGCGCCGGTGTTCGGGCTGGCGGCGGGCCTGCTGATCATCGGCCTCGACGCCCTGCGCCGGCGCTGAGGGCGGCGGCGCGCCGCCTACCGCTCGCGCTCGACCACCACCACCCGCGACTCGGACCGGCTCTGCCGGCCGAACAGGTAGCCGATGGCGGCGACGATGATCAGGTGCAGCCCCGCCGTGAAGTCGGCCGAAACCTGGGATGCGCCCATCCCCGGCACCGGGCCGCCGAACAGCAGCCACGCCAGCGCCGCGACGAGGGCGACCAGCGCGGGTCCCGTCCCCTTGAGCTGGTCGAACAGACCGGGCGCCGGCTCCGCCAAGGTGGGGGCGCTCGCCCGGCGCGGAGCCGGGGCGGCCGAGGGCGCAGGGGCGCCGGGCGAAGCGGCAGCCGCCGCGTCCGGCGCGGCACCGGCGGGCGGCGCGGCCGGCGCCTCCTCGGCGGCGACCACTTCGGCGGCGAAGCGCTTGAAGAAGGCGGCGGACATCTGCCGCGCGGTGGCGTCGATGAGCCGGCCGCCGAGCTGGGCGAGCTTGCCGCCCACCTGCGCCGCCACCTCGTAATAGAGGATGGTGTCGTCCCCGTCCGCCTCAAGGTGCACCCGCGCCTCGCCCCTGGCGAAGCCGGCCACCCCGCCCTGCCCCTCGCCGGAGATGCGGTAGCTGTTGGGCGGGTCGAGGTCGCAGAGCGTCACCGCCCCCTGGAAGCGGGCCGAGACCGGGCCCACCTTCATCACCGCCGTGGCGGTCATCTGGGTGTCGGAGGTCTTCACCAGCTCCTGGCAGCCGGGGATGCAGACCTTGAGGATCCCGGGATCGTTCAGCGCCCGCCACACCGCCTCGCGCGGCGCCGGGATGCGCTGCTCGCCGCTCATGTCCATGTTGGTTCCTCCCTGTCGTCGCCGTCCTGTCTGCCCGCCGCCTCAGCTGTCGAAATCCACCACCAGGCGCACCACCGAGCCGTCGTGCAGGCGGTCGAAGCCGGCATTGATGTCGGAAAGCGGAATGGTGCCGCTCATCAGCCGGTCCACCGGCAGGCGGCCGACCTTGTGGAGGGCGATGTAGCGCGGCACGTCGCGCACCGGCACGCAGGTGCCGATATAGGAGCCCTTCACCGTGCGCTCCTCCGCCACCAGGCTCACGATGTTGACCGGCAGGGTGGCATCCGGCGGCGGCAGGCCGGCGGTGACGGTGGTGCCGCCGCGCTTCGTCATCTGGTAGGCGCTCTCCAGCGCCCGCGCCGAGCCGGCGAACTCGAAGGCGAAGTCGGCGCCGCCGCCGGTCAGCGCCCGCACCTGCTCGACCGCGTCCGGGGCACGGGCGTCCACCACGGCGGTGGCGCCGATGGCGGAGGCGAGCTCCAGCTTTTCGGCCGACAAGTCCACCGCCACCACCTGTGACGCGCCGGCAGCCATGGCGCCGAGCACGGCGGCAAGGCCCACCCCGCCGAGGCCCACCACCACCACGCTCTCGCCCGCCTGCACCCGCGCCGTGTTCACCACCGCGCCGACGCCGGTGAGCACGGCACAGCCGAACAAGGCGGCGACGGGAAACGGGATATCCTTGTCTATCTGGACCAATGAGCGGCGCGACATCACCGCATGATCGGCGAAGGCGGAGCAGCCGAGATGATGGTGCACAATCTCCTCGGCGCAATGCAGGCGCACCGCCCCGGACAGCAATCGGCCCTTGCCGTTGGCCACGGCGCCGGGCTCGCACAGGGCCGGACGCCCTTGCGCGCAGGGCTGGCAGTGGCCGCAGCTGGGCATGAACACCATGACCACATGGTCGCCGGGAACGAGGTCGTCCACCCCCTCGCCCACCTCCACCACCGTGCCGGCGGCCTCGTGGCCGATGGCCATGGGCAGAGGGCGCGGGCGGCTGCCGTTGATCACCGAGAGGTCCGAATGGCACAGGCCGGCCGCGGCGATCCTCACCAGCACCTCGCCCCGGCCCGGCGGGTCGAGCTCCACCTGCTCCACCCGCAGCGGCCGGCTGTCGGCATAAGGGTGCGCGGCGCCCATGTGGCGCAAGACGGCGGCGGAAATCTTCATGGCGCGGGCTCCTCCCTTGCGTCGCGCACGGTGGGCCCGGCGGGGCCGCTCCGGCGCGCGGCGGCTTGACATGCAGTATCATAGTCTAATAATGCAAGTCACTAGGGAATGGAAACACCGATGCCGGAGCACAACGCATGAAGCCCGCCCGGTTCGACTATGTTCGCGCCGAGAGCGTCGCCCATGCGGTGGAGGCGCTCGCCGGCGCGGGCGGCGACGGCAAGGTGCTGGCCGGCGGCCAGAGCCTGATGCCGATGATGAACTTCCGCCTGGTGAAACCGTCGGTGCTGGTGGACATCAACCGCATCCCCGGCCTCGATCGCATCGCGCGGCGCGGCGACCGCATCGCCCTCGGGGCGCTGGTGCGCCACCGCATGACCGCCGAGGACCCGCTGATCGCCCGCCACGTGCCGGTGCTGCACGCCGCCATGAAGCACGTGGCGCACCTCACCGTGCGCAATCGCGGCACCTTCTGCGGCAGCGTCTGCCATGCCGATCCCGCCGCCGAGATGCCCATGATGAGCCTGCTGCTCGACGCCACCCTCGCCATCACCTCCCCGCGCGGATCGCGCACGCTTCCGGCGCGCGACTTCTTCGTCGGTTCGCTCGCCACCGCGCTGGAGCCGGACGAGATGGTCACCGAGATCGAGATGGACATCCCGCCTCCCGGCACCGGCTGGGGGTTCGAGGAATTCGCCCGCCGCCACGGCGACTACGCCCTCGCCGCGGTGGCGGTGACGCTGGAGCGGCGCGACGGCCGCGCCCACGACGTGCGGCTCGCCGTCATGGGGGTGGGCGAGATGCCGGCGCGCCTGGGCGCGGTGGAGGCCCTGCTGGAAGGCGCCACCCTGGACGCGGCGCGGCTGGATGAAGCGGTGGACGCCCTGCGCGCCGCCATCACCCCCACCGGCGACCTCAACGCCTCGGCCGACTATCGCCGGCACCTCGCCGGCGTGCTCGCCCGCCGGGCGCTCAAGGATGCCTGGACCCGCGCCGGGGAGCTGCCGGCATGAGCGCGCGCGCCGAGATCACCGTCACCGTCAACGGGCTGACCCATACCCGCGCGGTGGACCCGCGCCTGCTGCTGAGCGATTTCCTGCGCCACGAGCTGGGCCTCACCGGCACCCATGTGGGCTGCGAGCACGGCGTGTGCGGCGCCTGCACCATCCTCCTCGACGGGCGCAGCGCCCGCTCGTGCCTGATGCTGGCGGTGCAGGCGGACGGCGCCGCCATCGACACCGTGGAGGGCCTCGGCAGCATGGAGGCGCTGGGCCGCGTGCAGCAGGCCTTCCGCGACCATCACGCCCTCCAGTGCGGCTTCTGCACGCCGGGCTTCCTCATGACCATCACCGACATGCTGCGCCACCACGCTCTGGAGAGCGACGCGCAGATCCGCGAGGCCCTGTCCGGCAACATCTGCCGCTGCACCGGCTACGAGCACATCGTCAACGCCGTGCGCGAGCTGGCGCGCGAGAGGGGACCGCTCAAGTGACCGGCATCGACGCCTCGGTGGAACTGCGCCCCAGGCTCGTCGGCCAGCGCATCAAGCGCACGGAGGATCCGCGCCTGCTCACCGGCTGCGGGCGCTACGTGGACGACATCACGCCCCCCGGCACCCTGCACGTGGCCATCCGCCGCTCCGACCAGCCCCATGCCCTGATCCGCGGCATCGAGGCGGGCGAGGCCTTCGCCGTGCCGGGCGTGGTCGGCGTGTTCGACGCCAGCGACCTCGACGCCGACATGGCCCCGGCGATCCCCACGTCCCGCATGACGGGCTATTACGCGACGCCCTTCCGCCCGCTGGCGCAGGGCAAGGTGCGCTATATCGGCGAGCCGGTGGTGGCGGTGGTGGCGGAGAGCCGCTACGCCGCCGAGGATGCGCTGGAGCACATCCATATCGACTACGAGCCCCTGCCCTTCGCCATAAGGCAGGTGGACGCGGTGGCCGACGACGCGCCGTTGCTGCACGCGGAGGCCGGCACCAACGTCATCATCGCCCGCACCTTCGCCCACGGCGACGTGGATGCGGCCATCGCGCAGGCGGCGGTGACGGTGCACGGGCGCTTCCGCATGACGCGCAAGACCGCCGTACCCATGGAGAACCGCGCCTACCTCGCCGAGTGGGACCGGCGGCGGCGGGCGCTGACGCTGCACTCCTCCACCAACATTCCCGGCATCATCCGCGACGTGCTGGCCGCCTGCCTCGATCTGCCGGGCAACCGCATGCGCGTGGTGGCCCCCGACGTGGGCGGCAGCTTCGGCGGCAAGGGCTCGCTGAACCACGAAGAGATGCTGGTCTGCGTGCTGGCGAAGAAGCTGGAGCGGCCGGTGAAGTTCGTGGCCGACCGCATGGAAGACCTCACCGCCATGAGCCAGGCCTTCGACGAGCTGATCGACGCGACGCTCGCGGTGGATGCGGACGGCCGCCTGCTGGGCCTCGACGCCGACGTCATCGGCGATATCGGCGCCTATTCCATCTATCCCTGGACCGCGGCGCTGGAGCCGGTGCAGGTGGTGAGCTTCCTGCCCGGCCCCTACCGCATGGCGCATTATCGCGGCCGGGTGCGCGGCGTGCTCACGCCCAAGCCGCCCACCGGCCCCTATCGCGGCGTCGGCCGGCCCTCCTCCACCTTCGCCATGGAGCGGCTGATGGACATGGCGGCGCGCGCTTTGGGCCTCGACCCGGCGGAGATGCGCCGGCGCAACCTCGTCACCACCGAGGAATTTCCCTACCGCACCGGCTCCGGCATCATCTGGGACCGGTCCGCCTTCCAGGAGTGCCTGGAGGCGGTGTGCCGGCATGTGGACTATCCGGCGCTGGTGAAGGCGCGCGATGCCGCGCGCGCGGCCGGGCGCTGGGTCGGCATCGGCCTTGCGAGCTATGCCGAGCTCACCGGCATCGGCTCGCGCATCGCGGTGGCGCCGGGCATGCCCATCAATACGGGCACCGAGACCGCCGCCATCCGCATCGACGCCACCGGCGCCGTCACCGCCGCCTTCGGCATCTCCTCCCACGGGCAGGGGCTGGAGACCACGCTGGCGCAGATCGTCGCCGACGAGATCGGCTGCCGGCTGGAGGACGTGGAGATCCAGCACGGCGACAGCGCCCTCGTGCCCATGGGCACCGGCACCTATGCCAGCCGCTCCGCCGTGCTCGGCGGCGGCGCCGCCACCAAGTCGGCGCGGGTGGTGCGCGGCAAGCTGCTGAAGGCCGCCGCCCATCTCATGCAGGTGCCGGTGGAGGACCTCGACGCCGAAGCCGGCATCATCCGCGCCCGCTCCTCCAACGCCACCATGACGGTGAAGGAGGTGGCGAACGCCGTCTACTCGCAGATGGGGCGCATCCCCCACGACCAGCGCGAGGACCTCGTCGCCGCCGAGACCTACGATCCGTATCTGGGGACCGCCTGCTCCTCCACCCATCTCGCCATGGTGGAGATCGATCCCGAAACCTACGGCGTCACCATCACCCGCTACGCGGTGGCGGAGGATTGCGGGCGCCTCATCAATCCGATGATCGTCGACGGGCAGGTGCACGGCGCGGTGGCGCAGGGCATCGGCGCGGCGCTGCTGGAGGAGGTGGTGCACGACGACGACGGCCAGCTGGTCACCGCGAGCCTCGCCGACTACCTGGTGCCGGTGGCCACCAGCGTGCCGGACATCGGCATCGTCCATGTGGAGGCGGAGCTGCCGGCGACGCTCGGCGGCTTCCGCGGCATAGGCGAAGGCGGCACCATCGGCGCCCCCGCCGCCATCGCCAATGCGGTGTCGGACGCCCTGTCCCATCTCGGCATCGAGGTGGACACCCTGCCCGTCACCCCCGACCGCATCTTCCGGCTGGTGGAGGCGGCGCGGGCGAAGGGGATGGGATGAGGCGGGGCTATGCCGACGCGGCCGACTGCAGGGGTAGCGGACTGCGAGCCGGGCCCCCGCGCAGGGACCCAGCGCAAGGGCTCACCGCGCAGCGGGCGGTGCCCTCTTCCCCTCTCCCCTCGCGGGAGAGGGTGGATCGCGGCGCAGCCGCGAGACGGGTGAGGGGGCTGGAACCGCTTGGCGCAATTTCTCCGAACCGGGAGAGAGCCTGCCCCCCTCACCCCAACCCTCTCCCGCAAGGGGAGAGGGGGCGGGCCGGTGCCAGGCCGCCCGGAAGTGGTGTCTTATGAAGCTCTGCCGCAGCCGCGAGACGGGTGAGGGGGCTGGTGCCGCTGGGCGCAATTTCTCCGAACCGGGAGAGAGCCTGCCACCCTCACCCCAACCCTCTCCCGCAAGGGGAGAGGGGGCGGGCCAGCCCCCTCACCCCTCCCGCACCATCTCCCGCAGCCGGAAACGGATGATCTTGCCGGAGCCGGTGCGGGGGATCTCGTCCACCTGGTGCACCATGTGGGGGATCTTGTAGGCGGAGAGGCGCGCGCGGCAGTGCTCCAGCAGCGCCTCCACGTCGAGCGCCCCCTCGCGCGCCACCGCGTAGAGGGCGGGTACCTCACCGAGCTGGGCGTGGGGGATGCCGGCGACGGCGCAGTCCAGCACCCCGGCAAACGCCAGCACCACCTCCTCGATCTCGGCGGGGGCGATGTTCTGCCCGCCGCGGATGATCAGGTCCTTGAGCCGCCCGGTGATGGTGACGAAGCCGTTGCGGTCGGCCCGGGCGAGGTCGCCGGTGTGGTACCAGCCGTTGCGCAGGGCCTTGTCCGTCTCCTCGGGCTTGTTGTGGTAGCCGAGCATGACGTTCGGCCCGCGCACGATCAGCTCGCCCTCTTCGCCCGCGTCGAGGTCGCGCAGGCTGGCGGGGTCGACGATGCGCAGCGCCACCCCCGCCAGCGGCAGGCCGCACGAACCCATGATGCGGGTGCCGCCGGCGGAATTCATGGTGACCATGGTGGAGGTCTCGGTGATGCCGTAGCCGTCCAGCAGCGGCACGCCGAAGGCGGCCTCGAAGGTGGCGTTCAGCGTCGCCGGAAGGATGGCGCCGGCCGAGACGCACACGCGCAGGCCGTTGAGGCTGCTGCGTCCTTCCGCCTGTGCCGCCTCCATCAAATAGTGGAACATGGTGGGCACGCCGGGAAACACGGTGAATTCCCCGGTCTCCAGCAGGCGCAATGCCTCGCGGGTGGAGTATTTCTCCAGGATGTACTCGCTCGCCCCCACGGCGAGGATGGAGAGCACCGAGAAGTTCAGCGCGTAGGAATGAAACAGCGGCAGCGGCGAGAGCACGCTGTCGTGCTCGCACAGACCCACCACCGGCCCCCAGCAGGCCGCGGTGATCCACAGCATGCTGCGGGGCGTCAGCAGTACGCCCTTGGCCCGCCCGGTGGTGCCCGAGGTGTAGATGATGAAGCCGGCGGCATCGATATCGTCGGGGTCGCGCGGCGGCAGCGGCGGGGCAGTCCCGGCGAGGTGGTCGAAGCCGAGAGGATCGCCCGCCGGCGCATCGGTGAGGACGAGGGCGCCGACGCCGGGCGCCTGCCCCCGCAGGGCCTCGATTTGCCCGGCGCGGGACGCGGTGGTCACCACGAGGCGGCAATCGGCATCGGTGAGGCGGTAGGCGATCTCCGCCGGGCTCGCCTCGGCAGAGATGGGCACCGAAATGGCCCCGGCGCGGGCGATGGCCAGGCACGCCTCCACCCACGCCACGCCGTTGGGCAGGAAGATCGCCACCCGGTCGCCGGGGCCCACCCCCAGCGCCGCCAAGTGCCCGGCGAGGTTGCCGGTGCGCCGGTCGAGATCGGCATAGGTGACGCCGCCCGCCGCGTCGCGGAACGCGACTTTCGATCCGCGCGCCGCCGCGTGGCGCCTGAGCAGCTCCGCGATGGGAGCGATGAAGTCCGCCTGGAGCATGAAACCTCCCCGTTCTGGCCGCCGCGCTCTTGAGGTCGCGGTCGTGGTCACACCATGCAGAAACCGCCGGAAATGGAGAGCACCTGCCCGGTGATCCACGATCCCTTCGGCGAGGCGAGCAGCGCCACCGCGGGGGCGATGTCCTCCGGCTGGCCGAGCCGGCGCAGGGGATAGAATTTCGTCAGCTTGTCCCGGTTGGCCTCCACCCAGGCCTTGTCGTGGGCGGTCTCGATGAGGCCCAGCGAGATGGTGTTGGCGGTGACCCCGGAGCGGCCGAGCTCGCGCGCCAGCGACTTCATCAGCGCGATCACCCCGGCGCGCGCGGCGGCGACGATGGCAAGGCCGGATTCACCCACCCGCGAGCTGTCCCCCACCACCGCGATCAGCCGCCCGTCGCCGCCCTTCTCCAGGTAGGGCACCGCCGCGTGCGCCAGATGGATGGCGCCGTAGAGGCAGGTGTCGATCTGGCTTTTCCATTCCTTCGGGGTGCTGTCGGTGAACTTCTGGCGGATGGCGAGGCCGGCATTGTTGACGACGATGTTGAGCCCGCCGAAATCGGCCGCCACCGCCTCCACCATGGCCTTGACCTCGGCAAGGTCGGCCACGTCCGCCTTGTAGGCCCTGGCGCGGCCGCCGCGGGCGGTGATCTCGTCCACCACCGCCTGCGCCTCCTCGGCGGAGTTGCGGTAGTTCACCGCCACCGTCGCGCCCTCGCCGGCGAGCGCCAGGGAGATTTCGCGGCCCACGTCGCGCGCGCCGCCGGTGACGAGGGCCACCTTGCCCTTCAGGTTCAGGTCCATGGAAATCGTGCCTCGTTGCAGGTGTTGAGCGATGGCGGGGGACGGCGCGCGGCCGGCCTATTCGTAGGCGTCGGCGCCCTTGCGCAGGCCCGCATATTGCGCGTCGTCATGGCCGCACAGGACGGTGGCGCCCGCCGCCTCGATCCGGCGGATCTCGGCGATGGTCTTCACGTGCTGCTCCACGTTCCAGGTGTTCTTGGGCACCACGCCGGCGTCGAGGCTGGACCTGAGGCTCACCGCGTCCGAGGCGAGCAAAAACGACCCGTCGCGATCCAGCGTCACCAGCGCCCCGGTGAGCCCCGGCGTGTGCCCCGGCAGGGGGATGAGGGTGACGCGGCCGTCGCCGAACAGGTCCTTCTCCCCCTCGATCAGCTCCAGGGGATTGCCCTGGTCCCAGTCCACCGCCAGGTAGCCGGCGGCCTGGGCGTTCTCGGCCTTGGCGGCGGCGAGTTCCAGCGCGTGCACCACCACCGTTGCCTTGCGGAAGAAGCCGTTGCAGCCGCAATGGTCGGGATGGAAGTGGGAGCAGATGACCACGTCGATGTCGTCCGGCGCGAGGCCGACGCAGGCGAGCTGCGACACCACGTTGTCGTCGGGGCCCATGATCGGCGTCATGGCCCGCGCCACCCCGCCCCAGCGGCCCTCCGCATCGGTGACCACGGCGGGGTTGCAGCCGGTGTCGAACAGCACGTTGCCCTGCGCATGGCGCAGGAGGAACGAGGACACGGGCAGCTCGATGGTCTCGGCGCGGTCGGCGTCGGGCTGGTAGACGTGCTTCTTCATCCGCAACCGCCCGCCGTTCAGGACATGCATCTTCATGGCGTGGTCTCCCTCCCGGCGCTCAGCGCCCCTGGAAGCGCGGCGGGCGCTTCTCGGCGAAGGCGGCGCGGCCTTCCTGGTAGTCGAAGCTGCGCGAGGCCTCGTCGATGAGCCGCTGCGCCGCCGTCACGTCGAGCGCCCCCGGACCCATGGCGAGGCCGTCGAGGATGAACTTGGCGCCGGCCACGGAGAGCGGGGCATTGGCGGCGATCTTGGCGGCGAAGGCGCGGGCGGCGGCGGGGGCGTCGTCCGCCACCTCGTCGGCGAATCCGGTCTTCAGCGCGGCGGCGGCATCCAGCCGGTCGGCGGTGAACAGCAGGCGCTTGGCCTGCGCCAGCCCCACGAGGTTCAAGAGCCGCTGGGTGCTGCGCACGCCGTAGACAATGGACAGCCGCGCCGCCGGAATGCCGAAGATGGCGGAGGGCGCGGCGAAGCGGAAGTCGCAGGACATGGTGAGGTGGCAGCCGCCGCCGAGGCAATAGCCCGAGACCACGGCGATGGTGGGCTTGCCGGCGCCGGCGATGGCGTCCGAGGAGGCGTCTACCGCCTCCTCGTAGGCGATGGACTGCTCCACCGTGTGGCGCACCTTGGGAAACTCGGAGATGTCGGCGCCCACGGAGAAATCGGCGCCCGCCCCGACGAGGAGGATCGCCCGCACCTCCGGGTCGGCGCCCAGCGTGGAGAAGAGGCGCGCCACGTCCTGCCACATGGCCAGCGTCATGGCGTTGCGCTGCGCCGGACGGTTCAGGGTGACGGTGGCGACATGGTCGTGAACGGCGACTTCGATATCGGACACAGCGGGCCTCCTAAAGCGCGCCGTCGCGGGGCGCGACGAGGAGGACAGAAAGCACCGCCCGCAGCTTCTCCGGCAAGGGGACCGGGCGGTTGGTCGCGCGGTCCACATAGACGTGGATGAAATGGCCCTGCGCGCAGGCGAGGTCGTCATCGTCGCGGAACAGGCCGATCTCGTAGCGCGCGCTTGAGGTGCCGAGCCGGCCGACGCGCAGGCCGGCATGCACCAGCGAAGGAAACGACAGGGACGAGAAGTATTGGCAGCGGGTTTCGGCGACGAGGCCGATCACCGGGCTGGTCTCGATGTCCAATGCGCCAACCTCGATCAGGTAATGGCCGACTGCCGTATCGAAGAAGGAATAATAGACCACGTTGTTCACGTGCCGGTAGACGTCGTTGTCCATCCAGCGCGTGGTGATCTTCCGGAAGTGGCGATAGTCGGCGCGGCGGTGGGGGGCCGCGCGCTCACTCACCGCCGGTCTCCCGGCCGGGCGCGGCGCCGGCTGCGCGGCGCGGACGATCCCCGCAAGCATCGAAACCTCGCACGCTCATCTCCCTCCCAGGGCGCCGCCGGAGGACCGGTTCCGACGATCAATTCATAGCTTGCATTAATAGACTAAAAATGCTCTTGTCAACGCCGTCTTGAGAGTTTCTGCCGTGGGTACCCCCCGCAGATGACGGTTATTCCAAGCGATCAAAGGCTTTGCTGCATTGCGACAGACGAGCCGTCGAGCAGTCTCAAGCATTAGGTTCACCTAAGAAATGGACATGGCGCACGCAGCCGGCCGGCAGGCCCGCTGCGGCCCCAATGCGCAGAAGGGCGCGCGCCAGTCGGGGACACCGGAGGAAACGATGCCCAAGTTCGCCCAGATCACCCTCATGTGCGCCGCGCTCGCGGTGCCGCTGCCGGCGCTGGCCCAGCCGCAGCCTGGCAAAATCTCGAACGACGTGGTGAAGATCGGGGTCCTGACCGACATGTCGGGCCAGTTCTCCCACGAGGCGGGCGAGGGCTCCGTCACCGCCGTGAAGATGGCGGTGGAGGATTTCGGCGGCAAGGTGCTCGGCAGGCCCATCGAGGTCATCGTCGCCGACCACCAGAACAAGACCGAGATCGCCATCGCCAAGGCCAAGGAATGGTTCGATGTCGATCATGTGGACATGATCGCCAACCTGATCAATTCGGCGGTGGCCATCGGCGTGGCCGGCGTCGCCAAGGAGAAGAACGGCATCGCCATCGTCAACGGCTCGGGCTCCTCCCGCCTCACCGGCGATGCGTGCACGCCCAATTCCATCCACTACGCCTACGACACCTACGCGCTGGCCGTGGGCACCGGCAACGAGCTGATCAGCGAAGGCAAGAAGCGCTGGTTCTTCCTCACCGCCGACTACGCCTTCGGCCACGCCCTTGAAGCCGACACCACCGCCGTGGTGAAGGCCGGCGGCGGCGAGGTGGTGGGCGCGGTGCGCTATCCCATCAACACCCTGGATCACGGCTCGTTCATGCTCCAGGCCCAGGGCTCGAAGGCCGATGTGGTGGCCATCGCCGGCTCCGGCACCGTGTTCATCAATGCGGTGAAGGCGGCCAAGGACTTCGGCCTCACCCAGTCCGGCAAGCAGGTTCTGGCGGGCCTCCTGGTGTGGATCACCGACATCCAATCCATGGGCCTGCAAGCGGCGCAGGGGCTGGTTCTCACCAATGCCTTCTACTGGGACCGCGACGAGGAGACCCGCGCCTTCTCGAAGAAGTTCGAGGCGAGGATGGGCCGCAAGCCGCACATGGGCGATGCCGGCGACTATTCCTCCACCATGCACTACCTGAAGGCGGTCCAGGCCGCCGGCACCGACGAGGCGCAGGCGGTGATGGCCAAGATGCGCGAGTTGAAGGTGAACGACTTCTTCGCCAAGGGCGGCACCATCCGCGCGGACGGCCGCTTCATCCACGACATGTACGTCTACCAGGTGAAGACGCCGGCCGAATCCAAGGGTCCGTGGGACTATTACAAGCTGGTCAGCGTCATTCCCGGCGAGAAGGCCTTCCGCCCGCTGTCGGAAAGCGCCTGCCCGCTGGTGAAGAAGCCGTGAGGCGCGCGGCGGCGCCGGGCGGTCAGTCCTCGCCGGGCGCCGCGTCCACGAAGATGCGCTCCATGCGGTCGCCCGCCTGGGGCGCGCCGAACCGGGCCGGATCGTAGTTCAGCCGGTAGCGCATGGCGTGCGCCTCGATCGGCTTGCGGCAGCGGTCGCAGATGACCACGGCGCTGAAATCGTGGCCGCAGTCGCGATGGGTGAGGAGGAGCGGCGGATCCCCGCCCGCCAGCCACCGGTCGCCCCAGGCCGCCATGGTGATGAAGGCGCCGTAGAGGTCCTTGCCCATCTCGGTGAGGCGATACTCGTGGCGCTCCGGCAGGTCCTGGTACTTGCGCCGCTCGAACACCCCGCGCGCCACCAGGCGCGAGAGGCGCTCGGTGAGGATGTTGGGGGCGATCTTCAATTCGCTCTGCAGCTGGTCGAACCGGCGCACGCCGAAGAACGCCTCGCGCAGGATCAGGAAGCTCCAGCGGTCGCCGATGATCTCCAGCGCGCGCGACACCGAGCTCGGCCGCCCGCGGGAGAAGTTCGCCGATTCGGCCGTGCGCCGCGCCCGCTTCATGGGCTCCAGCGGCGTGCGGCCGGCGCCCGGCCCGTCGCGATAGGTGACCCGCGTCGCCTTCACCTCCGCGAGGCAGTGGGAGCAGGCCACATAGGGCTGGCACGCCTGCCCGCAGGTGGCGTGGATGAGCTTGAGCGGCGGCCCCTCCGGCCCGGCCAGCCAGCGGTCGCCGAAGCCGATCAGGGCGACGAAGCTCGGATAAAGGTCCATGCCGCAGCGGGTGAGGTGATACTCGACCCGGCTCGACTTGGCGGAATAGTGCACCTGCCGGAAGATGCCGCGCAGGGTGAGGCGCTTCAGCCGCTCTGAGAGGGTGCCGCGCGGCAGGCCCAGCGCCGTGCGGAACTCCTCGAACCGGCGCGCCCCGAAGAACGCCTCGCGGATGACGAGGAAGCTCCAGGCATCGGACACGATGGCGATGGTGCGGCCCACCGAGCAGTTGCGCTCGAACAGCTGGGCGCCGCCGCGGCTGCGCACTCCACTGCGCGCGTCACGCGGCACGCTGGCGCGCTCCTCGGTCGACATGGGCGCTCCTGTCCCTGCGCGGCTCTGCTTCGGTCCAGATATAGTATCAACCCGGCCCGACCGCACGCGCCGCGGGGAGGCAATTCGGCGCATCCGCCCCCGCCTCCCGGACGCGGGCCCTTGAGACGCCGGCCCCCCGAAACGAAAATCCCGCGGCGGGCGCAAGGCCGGCCGCGGGACGAAAGCGGGAACCGCGGTGGCGCGGATGTCAGCCCTGCGACTTGCGGGCCTTCATCTGCTGGGCGATGGCGATGATCTCGCCCACGAAGCCGCGGCGGAACAGGGAGACGGCGAGGACGAAGATGACGCCCTGGATCACCAGCACCCATTCGCCGAGGCCGGCCAGGTAGTTCTGCATGGTCACGATCACCGCCGCGCCCACCACCGGGCCGAGGATGGTGCCCATGCCGCCCACCAGGGTCATCAGCACCACTTCGCCCGACATCTGCCAGGCCACGTCGGTGAGCGAGGCCAGCTGGAACACCAGCACCTTGGTGGAGCCGGCAAGGCCGGCCAGCGCCGCCGAGAGCACGAAGGCGAGCAGCTTGTACTGGTTCACCCGGTAGCCCAGCGAGATGGCGCGGGGCTCGTTCTCGCGGATGGCCTTGAGCACCTGGCCGAACGGCGAGTGGATCGCCCGGTAGATGACCAGGAAGCCGAACACGAAGATCGCCAGAACCAGGTAATAGAGGTTGATGTCCTTGGAGATGTCGATGATGCCGAACAGCGCCCGGCGCGGCACCGCCTGCAGGCCGTCCTCGCCGCCGGTGAACTTGGCCTGGAGGCAGAAGAAGAAGAACATCTGCGCCAGCGCCAGCGTCACCATGGCGAAGTAGATGCCCTGGCGGCGGATGGACAGCAGCCCGGCGAGAAAGCCCAGCACGACCGAGAACAGGACGCCGGCGGCGAGGCCCAGCTCCGGCGAGAAGCCCAGCACCTTGACGGTGTGGGCGCACACATAGGCCGAGCCGCCGAAGAACATGGCGTGGCCGAACGACAGGAGCCCCGTATAGCCGAGCAGCAGGTTGAAGGCGCACGCGAACAGCGCGAAACACATCACCTTCATCAGGAACACGGGGTAGACGCCGAACGGCGCGACCAGCAGGACCAGGACGGCGAGGATGCCGAACACGAGCCCGTAGTTCACGCCCGCCTCTGCGGGAGCGGCGGCGGCGGGGGGAGCGGGATGGGTGGAGGATGAAGTGCTCATCGCGCCCTCACTTGGCCGTGCCGAACAGGCCGGCGGGTTTCACCATGAGCACGAGGGCCATGATGACGAAGATCACGGTGGACGAGGCCTCGGGGTAGAACACCTTGGTGAGGCCCTCGATGACGCCCAGCCCGAAGCCGGTGATGATGGCGCCCATGATGGAGCCCATGCCGCCGATCACCACCACCGCGAACACCACGATGATGAGGTTGGAGCCCATGGTGGGGCTCACCTGGTAGGCGGGCGCCGCGAGCACGCCGGCGAGGGCGGCAAGGCCCACGCCGAAGCCGTAGGTGAGCGTGATCATGCGCGGCACGTCGATGCCGAAGGCCTGCACCAGGTCCGGCCGCTCGGTGGCGGCGCGCAGGTATGAGCCGAGCTTGGTGCGCTCGATCACGTACCAGGTGGCGATGCAGACCACGAGGGAGGCCACCACCACGAAGGCGCGGTAGTTGGGCAGGAACATGAAGCCGAGATTGGTGCCGCCCGGCAGCGGGTTGTTGTAGGGCAGGCCCGAGGAGCCGTACTGCCGGCGGAACAGGCCCTCGATGATGAGGCCGAGGCCGAAGGTGAGCAGCAGGCCGTACAGGTGATCGAGATGATAGAGCCGTTTGAGCAGCGTTCGCTCGATGGCCATGCCGATGATGGCCACGATGATCGGCGACAGCACGAGCGCCCCCCAGAAGGGGATGCCCAGATAGTTGAGCAGCATCCACGCCCCGAACGCGCCCATCATGTACTGGGCGCCGTGGGTGAAGTTGATCACGTTCAAAAGGCCGAAGATCACCGCGAGCCCGAGGCTCAGCATGGCGTAGAACGCGCCGTTGATCAGGCCCAGAAGCAATTGCCCGAACAGGGCCTGGGGGGGAATGCCGAGTAGCTCGAACATCGATGATCCGTCTCGTCAGGAAGAGGCGGACCGGCCCTGAAGGCCAGCCCGCCGGTGTTTCAGGTTCAGCCCTTCTTGACGAGCGGGCAATCGCTCTCGCTCAGCGGGCGGAAGGCCTCGTTCGCCGGAATGGTGGCCTTCAGCGTGTAGTAGTCCCACGGGCCCTTGGACTCGGAAGGCTTCTTCACCTCGTACAGGTACATGGGATGGATCGTGCGCCCGTCGGCCCGCACCTCGCCCTTGCCGAACAGCGGGTCGTCGGTGGGGATGTCCTTCATCTTGGCCACGACGGCGGCGCCGTCCTTGGCCGACTTCAGAGCTTCCACCGCCTTGAGGTAATGCAGCGTGCCGGCATAGACGCCGGCCTGCACCATGGTGGGGCGCTTGCCGCCGTTGGCCGCCGCGAAGGCGTCGGCGAACTTGCGGTTGGCGTCGGTCTGGTCCCAGTACCAGGCCTCGGTCAGGGTCAGGCCCTGCGCGGTCTTGAGGCCGAGGGAATGCACGTCGGTGAGGAAGATGAGCAGGCCCGCGAGCTTCTGGCCCTGCTCGACGATGCCGTATTCGGCCGCCTGCTTGATGGAGTTGATGGTGTCGCCGCCGGCATTGGCGAGGCCGACGATCTTGGCCTTGGAGCTCTGCGCCTGCAGCAGGAACGACGAGAAGTCGGCATTGTTGAGCGGCACCTTCACGGAACCGACCACCTTGCCGCCGTTCTCGGTCACCACCTTGGAGGTGTCGCGCTCCAGCGCGTGCCCGAACGCATAGTCGGCGGTGAGGAAGAACCAGGTGTCGCCGCCGGTCTTCACGATCGCCTTGCCGGTGCCGTTGGCCAGCGCCCAGGTGTCGTAGGTCCAGTGCACGGTGTTGGGCGTGCAGGCCTTGCCGGTGAGGTCGGAGCTGGCGGCGCCGGAATTGATGAAGACCTTGTTCTTTTCCTTGGTCACGCCGGCGACCGCGAGGGCGACGCCGGAATTGGGCACGTCGAGGATGACGTCCACCCCGTCCACGTCGTACCACTGGCGGGCGATGGACGTGCCCACGTCCGCCTTGTTCTGGTGGTCGGCCGAGACGACCTCCACCTTCAGGCCCTTGGCGGCGGCGCCGAAGTCCTCGACCGCCTTCTTGGCGGCCCAGACCGAGCCCTGGCCGCCGAGGTCGGCGTAGAGGCCGGACTGGTCGTTGAGCACGCCGATCTTCACCGGTGTCTGTGCGCTGGCCGCGCCGGCGCCCGCAAGGCAGCTGGCCGCCAGGAAAATGGCTGCAAGACGCATCTGTTCTCCTCCCGCCGGCTTCGAGGCCGGCTTCTCTCTGTCAGGAACCCGGCTTCAGACGCCGAGGAACGCTTCGAGACGCGCCGCGTTTTCCGCGATCTTGTCGTTGGGCACCATGTCCACCACGCGTCCGTGCTCGACCACGTAGTGGCGGTCGGCGACGGTCGAGGCGAAGTGGAAGTTCTGCTCCACCAGCAGAACCGTGAACCCCTTCTTCTTGAGGGTCCTGATGATCTCGCCGATATGCTGCACGATCACCGGGGCGAGCCCTTCCGTGGGCTCGTCCAGCAGCAGCAGCTTGGCGCCGGTGCGCAGGATGCGGGCGATGGCCAGCATCTGCTGCTCGCCGCCGGACAGCTTGGTGCCCTGGCTGTTGCGCCGCTCTTCCAGGCGCGGGAACAGCTCGTGGATCTCGTCCACGGAGAGCCCGCCCGGCAGGACGACCGGCGGCAAAAGCAGGTTCTCGCGCACCGAGAGCGAGGCGAAGATGCCGCGCTCCTCGGGGCAGATGGCGATGCCGAGGCGGGCGATCTTGTTGGGCTGGAGCCCGACCGTCTCGGTCCCCTCGTAGCGGATCGAGCCGGCGCGCTTGCGCAGGAGGCCCATGATGGCGCGCATGGTGGTGGTCTTGCCGGCGCCGTTGCGGCCGAGCAGGGTCACCACCTCGCCGGGATGCACGTCGAAGGTCATGCCGTGCAGCACGTGGCTCTCGCCATAGTGGCCGTGCAGGTCCTTGACCGACAGGAGGGGGGCTCCGTTCGCGGGTGCCATTCTAATGTGCTCCACCGGTGCCCATGTAGGCCTCGATCACCTGCGGGTTCTTCGACACCTCGGAATAGGGTCCCTCGGTGAGGATCTCGCCGCGGGCGAGGACGGTGATCCGGTCGGACAGGTCCGACACCACCGAAAGATTGTGCTCCACCATGAGCACGGTGCGGCCCGCCGACACCCGGCGGATGAGGTCCGCCGTGCGGGCGATGTCCTCGCGGCCCATGCCGGAGGTGGGCTCGTCCAGGAGCAGCATCTCCGGCTCCAGCGCCAGCGTGGTGGCGATCTCCAGCGCCCGCTTGCGCCCGTACGGCAGCTCGACGGCCAGGTGCCGCGCATACTGCGTCAGGTCCACGTCGGCGATGAGCGCCATGGCCCGGTCGTTCAGCGCGTCGAGGCTCTTCTCCGACTTCCAGAAGTGGAATGAGTTGCCGATCGGCCGCTGCAGCGCGATGCGCACGTTCTCCAGCACCGAGAGGTGGCCGAACGTGGCGGAGATCTGGAACGAGCGCACCATGCCGAGCCGGGCGACGTCGGCCGGCGGCGTGCGCGTGATGTCCCGCCCGTTCAGGCGGATGGTGCCGCGCGTGGGCTCAAGAAACTTGGTGATCAGATTGAAGCAGGTGGTCTTGCCCGCGCCATTCGGCCCGATCAGGGCGTGAATGGTGTGTCGCCGGATCTTGAGGTCAACATTCTTGACCGCAGCAAATCCTTTGAATTCCTTCGTAAGACCTGATGCTTCAACGATGTAGGGCACGTCTGAGACAGTGTCCATGATCGTAGGGCGCCCTCGCTGTTCCCGGCCCTGACGCGCTCCAGGTGAGCGCCGGCCACATTCCTCGGATCGGGCATCTTGAGCGATGCGCTTGATCTTGCGGCGCAAGGTAGCATGCCGCGCCGTGACCGCGTCAATAGACTGCCCGGACGCGGCATGTCTAGGGCCATCTTACGTTACCGTACGGCGAGCCACAGCCCTTTACACAAGCGTGCGGTGCACTTCGTCCGCAGGTTGAAATGCGGCGGATTATGCCCGCAAAGTGCGGGCCTGGGCGTGGTAGGCCTCGTTGGGCCGCATGTCGGTGGCCGAGGCGATGCGGTTCGACATGTTGAAGAAGGCGGTCACCGCCGCCACGTCCCAGATGTCCCGCTCGCTCAGGCCGACGCGGCGCAGGCCCGCGCGGTCCTCTTCCTCCACCTCGTGCGGCCGCTCGGTGAGCTTCACCGCGAAGTCGAGCATGGCGCGCTGGCGCGGATCGAGCCGGGCGGCGCGATAGTTCATCACCATCTGCTCGCCGAGGATCGGATCGCCGGACAATTGGCGCACCGCCGCGCCATGGGCGGTGAGGCAGTAATAGCAGCGGTTCACGCTGGACACCGCCACCGCGATCATCTCCCGCTCCAGCTTCGAGAGGCCGGAGGGCGCCAGCATGAGGTCGTTATACATGGCGGCGAAGGCCGAGAGCTTCGGAACATCGAACCCGTAGGCCTGCAGCACATTGGGAATGAAGCCGAGCTTCTCCATGCACTTGTCGAAATAGGCGCGGTTCGCCGGATCAAGCTCGGCGGGCGGCAGGGCGAGGGCGATGGCCGGCGCGTCGTCGCGCAGCCGGGCCGGCGCGGCGGCGGCAGGCACCACCGAGACCGGGGCAGCCGCCTTCGCCTTCGCCCGCGGGGCGGCTTTCGCCGGCGTCCGCGCCTTCGCGGCGGCGGGCCCCGCGGCCGGCTTCGCCTTCGCGGTCACCACCGCCTCTTTCTGAGGCGCGCCTTTATTTGCAGCAGTCCTGCTTTTGCCCTTTTCCGCGCCCACCCCAACCTTCACCTTCGATGCCATAGCGTCGCCTCGTCATTCTTGCGTCGCCGCACTGCGCCAGAACGTCTCCCGTGCCCGCCATCGGGGCACGCCGTCCGGCGGCGGCGGACCTCACTGGGGAAAGGCCATGAACATCATGGGATTTCAAGCCGGCGCGGACAACTGGAACAGCGGCTCCGGACGCTCCGAGCTCATGGCCCGGCTGGCCGCCGAGCCGTCGGCCCCGCCCGAGGGCTTCGCCGATGTCTTCATCGCGGCGGTGGCCCCGGAAGACCTTGCCCCCCTCACCCCCGCCTGCCTCGCGGTGCTGCTGACGCAGGCCTGGGCCCACGTGGCCGGCCGTCCCGCCGGCCGCCCGAGCGTGCGGGTGTTCAATCCGCAGCTCGCGAGCGGCGCCGTCACCGTGGTCGAGGCGGTGAATGACGACATGGCCTTCCTGTTCGATTCGGTGGCCGGCGTCCTCGCCGAGCGCGGGCTGGAGCTGAAGCTCGCCGCCCATCCCATCCTGCATGTGGAGCGAAACGCCGACGGGGCGGTGACCGGGCTGGAGGCGCCCACCAGCCGGGGCGAGCGCTCCGAGGACAATCGCGAGAGCCTCATCCACATCCATGTGGCCGCCATCGGCGAGGCCGAGCGCGAGCACCTGGCGCAGATGCTCGCGCGGACGCTGGCGGACGTGGGGGCGGCGAACGAGGACTTCGCCGCCATGCGCAAGGAGATCAGGAGCCTCTCCAAGGGCTACCGCCGCGAGAAGCGCCCCTACGCCTCCGACGCCCAGGAAGAGGCGGCGGACGTGCTGGAATGGTTCACCGAGGACAATTTCATCTTCCTCGGCCTGAGGCATTACGAGCTCACCGCCGATGGCGGCCTGGAGGCCGAGCGCAACAGCGGCCTCGGCATCCTGCGCGATCCCGGCGTGCACGAGCTCAGGCTCGGCGACGCGCCGGTGGTGACCACCCCGGAGATCAAGGCCTTTCTCGAAGGCCCCTCGCCGCTGCTCTTCACCAAGGCCAGCCTGCGCTCGCGCGTGCACCGGCGCGACGTGATGGACTATGTGGGCATCAAGTCCCACGACGAGAAGGGCCGCCTCGTGGGCGAGGTGCGCCTCATCGGCCTGTTCGCCGCCACCGCCTACACCCACTCGGTGCGGGACATCCCCTTCCTGCGCCTGAAGGCGGCCTCCGTCATCCGCGGCGCGGGGCTGGAGCCCGACAGCCATTCCGCCCGCGCCCTGCAGACGGTGCTGGAGACCTATCCGCGCGACGACCTGTTCCAGATCGACGCCGGCACGCTGCTCGACCACGCCCGCGAGATCCTCTCCCTCTACGATCGCCCGCGCCTCAAGGTGCTGCCGCGCGCCGACCGCTTCGACCGCTTCGTCTCGGTGCTCGCCTTCCTGCCGCGCGAGCGCTTCGATGCCCAGGTGCGCGACACGGTGGGCGCCATCCTCGCCCAGGCCTACGGCGGCACGGTCTCCTCCGTGGACCAGGACTTCGTCACCGGCCTGCCGCTGATCCGCGTGCATTACGACATCGGCCGCAGCGGCGGGCGCATCCCGCAGGTGGACCGCGCCGCCCTGGAGCGGCAGGTGGCCGACGCCATCCTTTCCTGGAGCGACCGCCTGTCCGCCGCCATCTCGGCCCTGCCCGGCCTCGGCGGCGAGGCGGCGGCGGATCTCATCCAGCGCTACGCCGGCGCCTTCGGCGCGGGCTACGAGGCGGCCTACGACGTCACCACCGCCCTCGCCGACATCGACCGGCTGGAGCGTCTCTCCGCCGCCCGGCCCATCGCCCTCGACTTCTACCGCCGGCCGGAGGACGACGAGCGCCGCATCTCGCTGCGCCTGCTCTCCTTCGACGCGCCGCTGCCCCTCTCCACCCGCGTGCCCATGCTGGAGAACATGGGGCTCAAGGCCATCAACGAGCGCACCTACCGCATCGAGCCGGAGGGCGCCGCCGCGCGCTCCTGGCTGCACGACATGACCCTGGAGCGCGCCGACGGCGGCTCCATCTCGGTGGAAGGCTCCGCCGAACGCCTGGAGGATTGCCTCAACGCCGTGCTGCGCGGCACGGCGGAGAATGACGGCTACAACGGCCTCGTGCTCGACGCCGGCCTCACCTTCCGCGAGGCGGCGCTGGTGCGCACCCTGGGCCGCTACCTGCGGCAGGCGGGCATCCCCTTCTCGCAGGACTATATCTGGCAGACCCTGAACGCCCACCAGGCGCTGGCCGGCCACATCGTGGCCCTGTTCGAGGCCCGCTTCGACCCCGCCTTGGATCGCTCGGCGGAAGCCCGCGCCGCCCGCGAGGCGCCCCTGCGCGCCGCCATCGACGAGGCGCTGGCCGCCGTGTCCAGCCTCGACGAGGACCGCATCCTGCGCCGCTTCGTGAACCTCGTGGACGCGGCCATCCGCACCACCTACTTCCAGCGCGACGCCGAGGGCCGGCCGAAGGACGCCATCGCGGTGAAGTTCGAGAGCGCCCGGGTGGAGGGCCTGCCCCTGCCCCGCCCGCTCTACGAGGTGTTCGTCTATTCGCCGAGGGTGGAGGGCCTGCACCTGCGCTTCGGCAAGGTGGCGCGCGGCGGCCTCAGGTGGTCCGACCGGCCGCAGGACTTCCGCACCGAGATCCTCGGCCTGGTGAAGGCCCAGCAGGTGAAGAACGCGGTGATCGTGCCGGTGGGCGCCAAGGGCGGCTTCGTGCCCAAGCGCCTGCCCCCCGGCGGCAGCCGGGAGCAGGTGTTCGCCGAGGGCACCGCCGCCTACGAGGTGTTCGTCTCCGCCCTCCTCGACCTCACCGACAACCTGAAGGCCGGCGCCCTGGTGCCCCCGGCCGATACGGTGCGCCTCGACGGCGACGACCCCTATCTGGTGGTGGCCGCGGACAAGGGGACCGCCACCTTCTCCGATACCGCCAACGCCATCTCCGCCCGCCACGGCTTCTGGCTCGACGATGCCTTCGCCTCGGGCGGGTCGGTGGGCTACGACCACAAGGCCATGGGCATCACCGCCCGCGGCGCCTGGGAGGCGGTGAAGCGCCACTTCCGCGAGATGGACATCGACATCCAGACGACAGCGGTGACGGTGGCCGGCGTCGGCGACATGTCGGGTGACGTCTTCGGTAACGGAATGCTGCTGTCGCAGGCGCTGAAGGTGGTCGCCGCCTTCGACCACCGGCACATCTTCCTCGACCCAAATCCGGACCCCGCCACCTCCTTCGCCGAGCGGCGGCGGCTGTTCGACCTGCCACGGTCATCCTGGGCGGACTATGATGCGGGGCTCATCTCGAAGGGCGGCGGCGTCTTCCCGCGCAGCGCGAAAAGCCTTGATCTGTCAGAGGAAATCCAGGCGCTGCTGCGCTTCTCCAAGGCCCACGCCACCCCCGCCGAGCTGATCACCGCCATCCTGAGGGCGCCGGTGGATCTCCTCTTCTTCGGCGGCATCGGCACCTATGTGCGGGCCGCCTCCGAGACCGACGCCGAGGTCGGCGATCGCGCCAACGACGCCATAAGAATCAATGCCTTGGAGCTCAGCGCCAAGGTCATCGGCGAAGGCGCCAACCTCGGCATGACCCAGCGCGGCCGCATCGAGGCGGCCCGGCGGGGGGTGCGGCTGAATACCGATGCCATCGACAATTCCGCCGGCGTGAACACCTCGGACGTGGAGGTGAACATTAAGATCGCCTTGGCCCAACCCCTTGAAAGGGGCGAGCTTTCCACCCCCGACCGGGCGGCGCTGCTGAGGGTGATGACGGACGAGGTCGGCCACCTCGTCCTGCGCAACAACTACCTGCAGACCCTGGCGCTGTCCCTCGCCGAGCAGAAGGGGGCGGACGACCTCGCCTTCCAGCAGCGGCTGATGCAGATGCTGGAAGCGCGCGGCGAGCTGGACCGGGCGGTGGAGTTCCTGCCCTCCGATCCCGAGATCGCCGACCGCCGCTCCCGCGGCGAGCACCTCACCCGGCCGGAGCTGGCGGTGCTGCTGGCCTACGCCAAGCTCACCCTCTCCGCGGACCTCGTGGCCTCCAATGTGCCTGACGATGCTTATCTTTCCGGCGAGCTGGTGAACTACTTCCCGCACGAGATCCAGCAGCGCTACCCGCACGCCATCGAGACCCACCGGCTGCATCGGGAGATCATCGCCACCGGCCTCGCCAACGCCATCGTGAACCAGGGCGGGCCCTCCTGCCTCGCCCGCATCGCCGACCAGACCGGGGCGGACGCGGCCACCATCGCCCGCGCCTTCGCCGCGGTGCGCGACAGCTACCACCTGCCGGAGCTGAACGCCGCCATCGACTCCCTGGACAACACCGTGCCCGGCGCGGTGCAGCTTGGCCTCTACGGCGGCGTGCAGGACCTGATGATCGGCCGCACCATCTGGTTCCTCGGCAACGTCTCCTTTGCCGACGGCATCGCCGGCGTGGTGGAGCGTTATCGCACCGGCATCTCGGCGGTGGCGGCGGTGCTGGAGGCGAGCCTGCCCCAGGCCTGGCGGGCAGGCCGCGAGGCGCGCATCGCCGAGCTCGTGGCGCAGAACGTGCCAGAGGATCTGGCCCGGCGCCTCGCCTTCATGCCGGCCATGGCGGCGGCCTCCGACATCGCGCTCATCGCCGAGACCACGGGCAAGGCGATCCCCAGCGCCGCCACCACCTTCTTCGCGGCGGGACGCTATTTCGGCATCGACGACCTCGTGGTGCAGGCCCGCTCCATCGTGGCGCCGGACTATTACGACCGCCTCGCCCTCGACCGCTCGCTGGCGCAGCTGGAGACCTTCCTGCGGCGGGTCACCGAGCAGATGCTGGGGAACGGGGTGGCCGGCGAAGCGGCGGTCGACGCCTTCGTCGCCGCGCGGCGCGACGAGGTGGAGCGCATGCGCCGCACCGTACGCGACATCGCCCAGTCCGGCCTCAGCCTGTCCAAGCTGACGCTGGCGGCGAGCCTGCTGGGAGATCTTGTGCAGCGATAAGGGGTTGCCCGGACACGTCGCGGCACCGAAGCGGGACCGGGAGGGCCGTCGCAGGCCGCGGACGAACGGCAACCCCATCCCAAGGCAGGAACGCGAGGGTCGAATCCCGTCTTGACAGCCGCTCCGCCGGCAGAACAGGCGAAGGGCGTCTGGGCACGGGACCGCGCCGCGACCCGTTGCGACGGTTTGCCGTTCCCGGGGGATGCTGGCGGGGGACAGGGCAGGCGCCACGGGCCCCCTTCCCCGCCGCCGGCCATTGACAGGCAGGGCCCTTCCGCATGCTCTTCAGCCCCGGTACAGACGGGTTTCCTCCAGCGGGATCGCACGGTGACGTCCGAAGGCCATATCCTCATCGTCGACGATGACGCCGAGATCCGCCGCCTCGCCGGTCGCTTCCTGCGCGAGAACGGCCATCGCGTCACCCCCGCCCGGGACGCCCGCGAGATGTGGGAGGCGCTGGAGGCCGGCCCGGTGGACCTCGTCATCCTCGACGTGATGCTGCCGGGCGCGAGCGGGCTCGATCTATGCCGGGAGATCCGCAGGACCTCACACGTGCCCATCATCATGCTCACCGCCCGCGACAGCGAGGTCGACCGCATCGTGGGGCTGGAGATCGGCGCCGACGACTATCTGGTGAAGCCGTTCAGCCCGCGCGAGCTGCTCGCCCGCATCCACGCGGTGCTCCGGCGCATGCGCATGGCCGGCGGCACGCCGCGGGCCGCCGGCCACCTGCTGCGCTTCTCCGGATGGACGCTGGACACTCGCCGGCGCGAACTGACCAATCCGGAGGGCGCGGTGGTGGATCTGTCCACCGGGGAATACGACCTGCTCCTCACCTTTCTCGAAAATCCACAGAAGGTGCTGTCCCGCGACCATCTCATGGACGCGGCCAAGAACCGCACACCCACCGGCTTTGACCGGGCCATCGACATCCAGGTGAGCCGGCTGCGTCGCAAGATCGAGCGGCGCGAAGACCCGGAGATGGTGAAGACCGTGCGCGGCACCGGCTATTTCTTCGCCCCGGAGGTGGAGCGCGCGTGATCCGCGTTCTCGACAGCCTCGCGGCCCGCACGGCGGTGGTGGCGGTGCTCGGCATCGTTGTCGTCCACCTCGCCAGCCTGTGGACCTACGAGCACGCCATCGAGAGCGAACGCCACGCCGTCCACGCCACCCGCCTCGCCGACCAGCTGGTGGTGATGAAACGCACCCTCGCGCTCGTGCCGCCGGCCGAGCGCGAGGGCGTGGCGCATGACTTGTCCGGCGGCGCCCTCGATGCCCACTGGAGCCGGGAGCAGATCACCGCCCGGGGACCGGGCGCGCCGGCAGCCTCCGAGGCGGGACGCGCAGCCGATGCGCCGCCCCCCCAAGCCCCTGCCACCAATGCCCTTGCGGCCGAGCTCAGGACGCTGGCGCCGGAACTCGGTGCCTCCGACGTGGTGGTCGGCGCGGGGGCCGATCCGCACCTCGCGGTGGTGGGCCTGCGCCTGCCGGACGGCAGCTGGCTGAACGTGCGTCTGTTCGCCACGGCGCCGCCGCCGGCGGGCGGGCACGGCTCGGTGCTGTCCACCAGCCTGATGGCGGCGGGGGTGCTGCTGCTGTCCCTCGCCATCTCCGTCTGGCTGACGCGGCCGCTGCGGGCCATGGCGAAGCGGGTTGCGGGCACGGCGCCGGATGCGCCCCTCGCGCCGCTGCCGGAGACCGGGCCGCGCGAGGTGCGCGAGCTGGCCCATGCCTTCAATGGCATGCAGGCACGCATCGCCGACCTCATCGCCCGCCGCACCCGGGCGCTCGCCGCCGTCTCCCACGATCTGCGCACGCCCATGACGCGGCTGCGCTTTCGCCTGGAGGAGATTCCGGAGCCCGATCTGCGCGCGGCCATGGCAGCGGACATCGGCGAGATGGAGCAGATGGTGGAGGCCACTCTCTCCTATCTGCGCGGCGACGCGGAGGCCGAGCCCGTGCGCGCCCTCGACCTCGTTCCCCTGCTGACGACGCTGGTGGACGATGCCCGCGACCGCGGCCTCTCCGCCACCCTCGAGGCACCGGCGACCCTGGTGGTGCCGGGGCGGCTCGTGGCCCTGAAGCGGGCCATCTCCAACCTCCTCGACAACGCCCTCGCCTATGGCGGCGCGGCCCGGCTCTCCCTGTCCGAGGCGGACGGATGGGCGGTGCTGACGGTGGCCGACGACGGGCCGGGCATCCCCGAGGAACAGCTTGCGGCGGTGCTGGAGCCGTTCGTGCGGCTCGAGGCCTCCCGCAGCCGGGCGACGGGCGGCGTGGGCCTCGGCCTGACCATCGCGGATGCCGCCATCCGCGCCCATGGCGGCACCCTCTCCCTCGCCAACCGTCCGCAGGGCGGCCTGACCGTCACCGTACGCCTGCCCCGGACCCGCTGAAACAAACTGATACGCAAGCGACACGCGGCGTGACGGCAACCACGCTATCGAGGCGGATGACAGGTCCAGGGAGCGTGGAAGGTCGAGATCGCAAGACCTGATCGCGCCCCCTCGCTCCAGCGGCCCCCGACCGCTTCGGCCGATTGTCGGCGGCAGGGCGACCGCAGCCCCGTGCGATTTCAGGAACGAAGGCCATGAACATCCAGCCCCTCGCACCGACGGCCGTCCTCACCCGGCGCCGCGTGCTCGCCCTCGGCGCCGGTGCCGGAGTCGCGGCACTCCTCCAGCCGCGCGCCGCATGGCCGCAGCCAGCCCCGCTGCTCGCCGTGGAAAGCACGACCATCGAGGTCAACGGCAAGCCGGCCAAGGTGTTCGCGGTGAAGGGACCGGCCGGCAGCGGGGTGATGGCGCGGCAGGGCGATCGCCTGACCGGCGCGCTCCTCAACGCCTCCGGCATTCCCCTCCAGATGCACTGGCACGGCCAGGTTCTTGCCCCGCCCGACCAGGACCGCGCCCGCCCGGGCGGCGGCGAATTGCCGTCCGGAGGAAGCGACCAGGTCGACTTCCTCCTCACCCCCGGCACCCACTGGATGCATTCCCATACCCTGGCCGAGCAGCAGCTCCTCGCCGCACCGCTGGTCACACGCGAGGCGGATGCCGGCGACGTGCAGGATGTGGTGGTGATGCTGCACGACTTCGCCTTCCGCAGCCCCGAGGAGATCCTCGCGGAACTGGGAGGAACCGACGCCCACGGGGGCGGCCACGGGGCCCACGCCATGGGCGGGGCGGCCCCGCATGCGGGGCACCCGATGCCCGGGATGGGTGGCCAGTCCATGATGGACCAGGGAATGGGCCATCAGGGCATGTCCATGCCCGGGATGGGCGGCATGGGCGGAGGCATGACGGGGGCGTCGGGCCACGCCATGGGCGGCATGCCCATGGTCCATGCCAACGACGTGGCCTACGATGCCTTCCTCGCCAACCATCGCACTCTCGCCGATCCCGAGGTGGTGCAGGTGGAAAAAGGCGGCCGGGTCCGCCTGCGCATCATAAATGGCGGCACCGCGACGGCTTTCTTCATTTCCATGCCGGGGCTCGCGCCGCGCTGCATCGCCGTGGACGGCTCTCCCTGCGCTCCGGCGCCGGCGGCAGCCTTCCCGCTGGCCCAGGGCCAGCGCATCGACCTCCTGGTGGAGATCCCCGCCGGCGGCGGCGCCTTCCCGGTGCTGGCTCAGGTGGAGGCGGCAGCCCCGCGCACGGGCATCATCCTCGCCACCGCCGGCGCCGCTGTGCCGAGGGTCGCCGAGACGGCGGGCCGGCCGGCGGGCCTCCTCGACCTCGCCTTCGAGAGCACCCTGTCCGCGACCTCGCCCCTTGCCGCCAGAACCCCCGACCGCACCTTCGCGGTGATGCTCGGCGAGGCGCCCGGCTATCGCTGGACCATCAACGGCCGCATCCATGGCGAGCACCAGCCCTTCGTGGTGCGCCAGGGCGAGCGGGTGGAGATGACGTTCATGAACCCCACCGCCATGACCCACCCCATGCACCTGCACGGGCACCATTTCCAGGTGGTGGGCATCGGCGGGCGGCGCGTTTCGGGGCCGGTCCGCGACACGGTGATCGTGCCGCCGCACGCGCCGGTGACGATCGCCTTCGACGCCGGGCAGAAGGGCGAGTGGTTCCTGCACTGCCATCACCTCTACCACATGGCCACCGGCATGATGACGGTGCTTCAGGTGACGTAGGGAAAGATCAGAAGAGACGGAAACCCGCCCCCTTCCGGCCTCCGGCGCCCGTGCTGTAGTGTCGGTCGCAAAAGGGCGGAAAACGGCATGCGCCTTCTTCTGGTGGAGGACAATCTGGATCTGGCCACGTGGCTGGCGAAGATCCTGCGGCGGGACAATTACGTCGTCGATGTCTTCCACGACGGCGAGGAGGCGGACCACGCGCTGAGCGTGACCACCTACGACCTGGTCATCCTCGACCTCGCCCTGCCGAAGATCGGCGGCATGCAGCTCCTGCGCCGCATCCGCCGCCGGCAGGATGCGGTGCCGGTCATCATCCTCACCGCCAATGCGAGCCTCGACGGGCGCGTCGCCGGCCTCGACGAGGGCGCGGACGACTATCTCGCCAAGCCGTTCGACATCGCCGAGCTGGAAGCGCGCATCCGCGTGCAGCTGCGCCGCTCGGCGCGGCGGCCCGACCCGGTGATCAGCTGCGGAGCGCTGGCCCTCGACACCAACACCCGGCTGTTCCAGCTCGCCGGCGCGCCGCTGGCCCTGACCCCGCGCGAGCATGCCGTGCTGGAAATGCTGCTGCTGAAATCGGGGCAGACGGTGAGCAAGACCCAGCTCTCGCAAAGCGTGTTCAGCCTCGACGACCTCGCCGACCCCAGCGCCATCGAGATCTATGTCCATCGCGTGCGCCGCAAGCTGGAGGGATCCGACGTGCGGATCGTGACCTTGCGCGGCCTCGGCTACCTGCTCCAGCATGCGCATTGACAGCCTGCGCCTCCAGCTCCTGTGCTGGCTCCTCCTGCCGCTCGCCGGCCTCGTGGCGGTGAACGTGTGGACGAGCTGGCGCGCGGCGCGCGCCACCGCCGACCTCGTCACCGACCGCACCCTCGACGCCTCCGCCCGCGCCATCGCCGAAGATGTGCGCCTCGATCGCGGCGTGGTGGACGCCACCATCCCGCCGGTGGCGCTGGAGATGTTCGACACCGGCCATCGCGACCGGGTCTATTACCGGGTGGACGGTGCGAGGGGACGCCTGCTCACCGGCTATCCGGACCTGCCATTGCCGCGCGGCACTCCCAAGGAAGGCGTGCCGCTGCCCTTTTCCGGGACCTATCGCGACCAGGAACTGCGGCTCGTGGCGCTACATTACCCCGTGGTCGGCGCCCCCGACGGCGAGCGGGTGACGGTGGTGGTGGGAGTGACGCTGGCGGGACATGCGGCCATGGTCCGCGAATTGTGGATCGGCGGCTTCAGCCAGCAATTGGTGCTGCTCGCCGCGGCGGGCCTCCTGGTGCTGGTGGGACTGCGCCAGGGCCTTGCCCCGCTGCTGCGCCTGCGTGATGCGGTGATGGAGAAGGGCCGCGACGACCTCACGCCCTTGCCCGACCAGGCGGTGCAGAGCGAGCTGCGCCCCCTCGTCGTCGCCCTCAACACCTACATGGCCCGCGTCGCCGGGCAGATGGCGGCGCAGCGCCGCTTCGTGGCCAATGCCGCCCACCAGTTGCGCACGCCGCTGGCGCTGCTGGGCACCCAGGTGACCTATGCCCGGCGCACCACCGATGCCGGCGAGCGGGAGGAGGCCCTCGCCGCGGTCCAGCAGAGCACCCATCGCCTGGCCCGGCTCGCGAGCCAGCTCCTTACCCTGTCCCGCTCGGAGCCCGGCAGCCGCCGCCCGCGCGCCGAGGATATCGACCTGTCCGCCTCGGCGCGGCTGGTGCTGGAGGGGCTCGCGGATCTCGCGGTCCAGCGCGGCATCGACCTGGGGCTCGAGGCGGACGAGCCGGTCGCCACAAGCGGCGATGGCGCCATGGTGCGCGAGGCCATCGTCAACCTGGTGGACAATGCCCTGCGCTACACGCCGACGGGCGGCACGGTCACCGTGGCGGTGCGGCGGGACGCGGATTGGGCGGTGCTGGCGGTGGAGGATTCCGGGCCCGGCATCGCCCCTCAGGAACGGGACAAGGTGTTCGAGCGCTTCTACCGCATGCCGGGAACGCCGGGCGAAGGCTCCGGCATCGGCCTGTCCATCGTGCGCGAGGTGGTGGACGGGGCCGGCGGCACGCTCGCGCTGGTCACCGCGTCCAGCGGCGGGCTGCGGGTGGAAATGCGCTTGCCGGCGACATCCGCCGCCGGCAAGCCGGTAGAAAGTGCGCGCGGGGCCTGAGGACCCGCTCCGAGGCCAGCAGTCACCCCCGCGCGCGAGCCGGGAGGAGGCTCAGTTCTGTTCGCTGTAGGGCACCGGCCGCCACTTCACGAGCCGGTTTTCCACCAGCGTGATGAGGAACTCCATCGCCAGCGCCAGCACCGCAAGGATGATCATGGCCGCGAACACGCCATTGGCGTTGAAGGCGCCCTGCGCCGTGGCGATGAGCAGGCCGACACCCTGCTTGGCGCCGAGGAACTCGCCCACCACCGCGCCCACCAAAGCGAAGCCGAAGGAGACGTGCAGCGAGGCGAGGATCCAGCTCATGGCCGAGGGGATGATGACGCTGGTGGTGATCTGGAAGGGCGAGGCACCGAGGATCTGCGCATTGGCGATCATGGCGCGGTCCGCCTCGCGCACGCCCTGGAAGGCGTTGGCGAACACCACGAAGAACACCATCACCACCGCGAGCGCCACCTTGGACGCCATGCCGAGGCCCAGCGCGATGATGAAGATGGAGCCCAGCACCACGCGGGGGATGGAGTTCGCCACCTTGATGTAGATGGAGAACACGTCCGCCAGCAGCTTGTTGCGGCCGAGAACGATGCCGCACACGATGCCGCCGGCCGCGCCGATGAAGAAGCCGAGCACGGTCTCCTCCAGGGTGACCAGGATCTGCACCCAGAGCGAGCCCTGCGAGGTGCCCTCGGTCATCCACACCCAGATCTGCTCGGCGATGCCGGAGGGGCTGGCGAAGAAGAAGGGGTCGATGAAGCCGGTCTGCGCCCCCAGCTCCCAGATGCCGAGCACGCCGACGAGGATGGCGATGCGCAGGGTGATGACGAGGGCGCGGCGGGCCTTGAGCCGGGCGCGGGCCTTGGCCTCGATCTCGGCTTCGGTCGGCACGGCGCGCGGGGTCGCCTGGAACCGGGCGGACGGGGCTTCTGCCTGCATGGTCATGTTTGTCCTCCCTGTGTGTCAGTGGCCGGTGTCGAGGGTGCGCTGCTGGCCGATCTGCACTTCCTCGCGCAGGTCGTCCCAGATGGTGCGGCACTTCTCGACGAAGGCGGTGTCGTAGCGGATCTCCGCCATCACCCGCGGGCGCGGCAGGTCGATGTGGTAGACGCTCTTCACCGTGGCCGGGCCGGCGGTGAGCACATAGACCTTGTCGGCGAGCGCCACCGCCTCTTCCAGATCATGGGTGACGAACACCACCGAGGCGCCGGAGCCGGACCACAGGTCCAGCAGCTCGTCCTGCATGTTGGTGCGGGTCTGCACGTCGAGGGCCGAGAACGGCTCGTCCATGAGCAGGATCTTCGGCTCGTTGATGAAGGTCTGGGCCAGCGCCACGCGCTTGCGCATGCCGCCGGACAGCTGGTGCGGATAGTGCTTCTCGAAGCGGGAGAGGCCGACGCGGGCGATCCAGTCGCGCGCCTTCCCGTAGGCCGCCGCCTTCGACAGGCCGCGATAGAGGGGGCCGGCCGCCACGTTGTCGAGCACCGAGCGCCAGGGGAAGAGCGCATCCGCCTGGAACACGAAGCCCACGTCCTTGTGGATGCCGGAGACCGGCTCGCCCATGACCCGCACCTCGCCGGCGCTCGGACGGGCGAGGCCGGTGACCAGGTTGAGGGTGGTGGACTTGCCGCAGCCGGTGGGTCCGACCACGCAGGCGAACTCGCCGCGATCCACCGTCATGGTGAAATCGCGCAGCGCCGTCATGGACTTGCCGTCCGGGGTCAGGAAGCGGCGGGTGACGTTGTCGAGCTCGATGGCCGGCGCCAGAGCGGCGGCGGGCATCAGCGGCGGGCGCGCGGCCGCAATGGATTGAAGAGACATGCGTTTCCTCCCGTCGCCAGCGCGGGGCGCGGCGACCTGCTGTTCGCAGATGTTGAAAAGGGCCGCGGCGGGTCAGGCCGTGGCGGGGGCGCTGAGCGTCAATTCCCCAGCGTCTTGGCCGAATTGTCGACGAACACGGTGGTGTAGGTCTTCGACAGGTCGATCTGCTTGCCCTGCACATTCTTCGAAAAGGCGGAGAGCACCTTCAGCACCGTCTCGGGGCCATCCTTCGGCATGCGGCCGTCCGGGGTGAACTGGGCTTTGCCCTCGGCGAGACCCTGGATGTAGAGGTCCTTGTCGCCGACATAGTAATCCTTCGGCATCTTCTCGGCGATCTCGGCGGCCGAGTGGCTGGCGATGAAGCGCATGGTGCGCACAAAGGCGTTGGCGAGCTTCTGCGCCTCGTCCTTGTGGCCGTCGAGCCAAGCGTTCTGCACGTAGAAGGAGGCAGCGGGATAGGGTCCGCCGAGCGCTTCCAGGGTCTTGTCCGGGGTGCGCATGTCCACCAGGATCTTCGCGACGCCGGTCTTCACCAATTGCCCGATGGTGGGCTCGGTGGTCATGCCGGACTGGATCTGGTCCTGCTTCATGGCGGCGATGAAGGTATTGCCGGCGCCCACCGGCAGCAGCGAGAAGTCGCCGGGCTTGAGGCCGGCCCGCGCCGCGAGATAGCGGGTGAGGAAGTCGGTGGACGAGCCGAGGCCCGTCACACCCAAGGTATGGCCCTTGAAGTCGGCCGGCGACTTGATCTGGTCGGCATATTTGGTGGCGACCATCTGCACCTCGCCGGGCGCCTGGCTGAACTGCACCACGGAGGTGATGAACTTGCCCTTGGCCTGCAGGTCGATGGTGTGATCATAGAAGCCGACAACGCCCTGCACGGCCCCGGCGAGCAGCTCGTTCTCCGCCTCCACGCCGGCGCGGGTGTTGATGAGCTCGATGTCGAGCCCCTCGTCCTTGAAGTAGCCGAGCTCGCGGGTGAGCACGGCCGGCAGGTAGATCTGCTTCTCCATGCCGCCGACGATGATGGTGAGCTTTTCCGCGAACGCGCTTCCAGACACCAGAAGGCCGGCGGCGACGGCAAGCGAGCCGGCGAACGCGCATAGGCGCAGGTTCGGGCGCTGTCCCGCCTTGCGGGAGAGGGGGAATTTCATGGCATGACCTTCCTTGAAGGGCGCTGTGCGCGCTCGTTTCCTCGTAGCGGCGATGCCTTGGGGCATTCTTGGTGGTGCGGCCGTGGAGGTTTCCGACCCGGCCATTCCACCCTTCATAGGCGCCCCAAGCTTTCAGCCGGCTTTCATTGCGAGGCCACGATCCATCGTTTTGAATTTTTCGCCGCGCCGACGGCACCCGTGTCAGCCGAAGCGGCGGGCGGCCTCGATGGTGAGCCCGATGCCCACCGAGCCGAACGTGTCGCCGTCCACCACCTTCGCATCCGGCAGGGCCCTCGTGATGGCGCGGCGCACATGGGCGAGGCGCGTGGAGCCGCCGGTGAGGAAGAGGGCGTCGATCTGCCCGGCGGCGAGGCCGGCGGCTTTCAGGATCTTGTCCATGCGCGCGCCGATGCGGGCGGCGAGCTCCGCGGTGTTGCCGGCGAGATCCTCCCGCGTGAGGGAGACCCCGAAGCCGTCCTCCATCCAGCCGAGGGGGATGCGGGCGGCGGGCGCGTCGGCAAGATCGATCTTCGCCGCCTCCACCGCGCCGGCCAGGGCATGGCCGCGCCGCTCCTCGATCACCTGCACAAGCCGGTCGAGGCGATCGGGCTCGATGGCGTCGCGCCGCACCTGGCGGATCTCGCGCAACACCTTGGGCTCGTAGACCCGGTTGATGGAATGCCAGCTGGCGAGATCGTGGAAATAGGCCGAGGGCACCTCGAGATTGTCGCGCTTCATCGCCGAGCGGAAGCCGAGCAGCGGCATGAGCGAGCGCAGGCTCAGCACCCGATCGAAGTCGGTGCCGCCGATGCGCACGCCGTCATTGGCGAGGATATCGCCCGCCCGCTCCACCGCCCTGCGGCGATCGGGGCTGATGCGGACGATCGAGAAGTCGGACGTGCCGCCGCCGATGTCGGCGATGATGGCGAGTTCCTCGCTGGAGATGTGCTGCTCGTAGTCGAGGGCGGCGGCGATGGGCTCGTACTGGAACAGCACGTCCCTGAAGCCCACCTCGTGGGCGATCTGGCGCAGCGTGGCCTCCGCCTTGCGGTCGCCCTCGGCATCGCCGTCGACGAAATGCACGGGGCGTCCGTGCACCACCGCGGTCAGGGCGCGGCCGGCCTCCGCCTCCGCGCGGGCCTTCACCTCGGCGATGAAGCGCGCGATCACCGCGCGGAACGGCGCCCGCTGCCGGCCGATCGGCGTCGCCTCGTCGATCAGCGCGCTGCCGAGCACGGACTTGAGGCCGCGCATCAGGCGCCCGTCGACCCCCTCCACATAGGCCTCGATGGCAGCGCGGCCGATACGGCTCGACCCGTCGGTGCCGAAGAAGATGGCGCTCGGCACAGTCTTGTGGTGGCCCTCGAGATCGCACAGGGCCGGCACGTCCCCGCGCGACACGCCGAGAGTCGTGTTCGAGGTGCCGAAGTCCAGTCCGCAGGCGCTCATCCGATTCTCCAAAGCGGGGCTTCTTGATCGACTTCCGCGGCCAATTCAAGCCGCCGTCGGCGCATGCCAGGCACGCCGGCTCGCCCCCCGGGGTCGCTCATGCCGCAATGCGGCAATGCGGCACGCGGCGCTTGTAGTCATCGACGGGCCGGGTGGATGCGGCTATCGTCAAGCGCTGCCGTGTGGAATCGGGATCATCCCCGCGCGGGGCTCCATCGGGGGCCGGCGCGGCAAGCGGCCAACGGACCAAAGGAGCGGGCCAATGGATTTCGATCCGGTCACCCTCGCGCGCATCCAGTTCGCCTTCACCGTCTGCTTCCACATCATCTTCCCCGCCTTCACCATCGGGCTTTCCGCCTTCATCGCGACGCTGGAGCTGATCTGGCTGAAGACCGGCAAGGACGTGTTTCACCGCCTCGCGCGCTTCTGGACCAAGATCTTCGCCGTCTCCTTCGCCATGGGCGTGGTGTCGGGCATCGTGCTGTCCTACCAGTTCGGCACCAACTGGAGCCGCTACGCCGAGTTCGTCGGCTCGGTGGTGGCCCCGCTCATCGGCTTCGAGGTGCTCACCGCCTTCTTTCTGGAGGCCACGTTCCTCGGCATCATGCTGTTCGGCTGGAACCGGGTGCCCCCTTGGCTGCACGTGCTCTCCTGCTGCGTCGTGGCGTTCGGCACCTTCATGTCCGCCTTCTGGATCCTCGCCGCCAACAGCTGGATGCAGACCCCCGCCGGCTTCGAGCTGCGCGACGGCGTGGCCTATCCCCTTGACTGGCTGGCCATCATCTTCAACCCGAGCTTCCACTGGCGCCTGCCGCACATGCTGCTGGCGGCCTATCTCACCACCTCCCTCGTGGTCCTGTCGGTGGGCGCGCGCTATCTCCTCGCCGGCAAGTTCCAGGAGGAATCGAAGGTGATGATGGTGATGGGCATCGGCATGCTCGCCATCGTCGGCCCCATCCAGGCTTTCGTGGGCGACAGCCACGGCCTCAATTCCGCCCACTACCAGCCGGCGAAGATCGCCGCCGTGGAGGCCCACTGGGACAGCAGCAAGCCCGCGCCGCTGGTGCTGTTCGCCTGGCCGGACGAGAAGGCGGAGAAGAACCTGTTCGAGATCTCGATCCCGCACGGGGCGTCGCTGATGATCACCCATCGCCTCGACGGCTTGTTCCCGGGGCTGAAGGACTTCGCGCCGCAGGACCGCCCGCCGGTGTTCGGCCCCTTCTTCGGCTTCCGGGCCATGGTGGGCGTCGGCGTCATCATGATCCTTATGGGCTGGATCGGCGCCTGGCTCATCTTCAGGGGCCGGGTGACCACCACGCGCTGGTACCTCCTCGGCTCCTCCTGGGCCTGGCCGCTCGGCTTCATCGCCATCCTGTCCGGCTGGATCGTCACCGAGCAGGGGCGCCAGCCCTGGGTGGTGGAAGGCCTGCTGCGGACCGAGGACGCCATCTCGCCCATTGCCGGCTGGACCGTGGGGCTGACGCTGGCGCTGTTCCTCATCGTCTACGCCATCATCTTCGCCACCGGGATCTATTTCATGAACCGCCTGATCGTGCGCGGTCCCGGCGGCGTGCTCATCGAGCCGCCGGCGAAGGACCGTCCCAGCCGCCCCCTCGCCGCCGCCCATGGCGAAGGCCAGATGACCCCGGGCACCTGAGCCCGGCGTCGCTCCCTCCCAACCTTTCGACGTGTGAGAGGATCAGGCCATGGAATGGTATCTCCCCGTCATCTGGGGCCTCATCATCGGTGTCGCGGTCATCATGTACGTGGTGCTCGACGGCTTCGATCTTGGCATCGGCATCCTCTTTCCGTTCGCGAAGGAGGAGCGCGAGCGCGACACCATGATGAACACGGTGGCGCCCTTCTGGGACGGCAACGAGACGTGGCTCATCCTTGGCGGCGGCGGCCTGTGGGTCGCCTTCCCCAAGGCCTATGCCGTGGTGATGCCGGCGCTCTATTTGCCGGTCATCATCATGCTGCTGGCCCTGGTCTTCCGAGGGGTCGCCTTTGAATTTCGCTGGGTGGCCATGAGCAGCCGGCGCTGGTGGAACGCCGCATTCGCCGGCGGCTCGCTGGTGGCCGCCTTCTCCCAAGGGGTGATTCTCGGCGGCCTCGTCCAGGGCATCACGGTGAAGAACGGCGCCTTCGCCGGCGGCCCGCTCGACTGGGCGACCCCCTTCGCCTTCCTCTGCGGCGTCGGCGTGGTGATGGGCTACGCTCTGCTCGGCGCCACCTGGCTGCTCGTCAAGACCGACGGCGCGGTGGCCGCGCGGGCGCGCCAGCACGCCATTCCGCTGCTCCTCGCCGTGCTGGTGCTGATGGGCCTCGTGAGCCTGTGGACGCCCATCGCCTTCGAGCGCATCGCCACGCGCTGGTTCTCGCGGCCCAACGTCTTCTTCCTGGCGCCGGTGCCCATCGTCACCGCACTCCTGGCCTATGCTGTATGGCACTGGCTGCGAACGGGGCGGGAGATGCTGCCCTTCTTCGGCACGGTGGGGTTGTTCGTGCTCGGCTTCCTGGGCCTCGCCATCTCCACCTTTCCCTATCTGGTGCCGCCGAGCCTCACCGTGTGGCAGACCGCCGCCGCCGCGCCGAGCCAGATCCTGATGCTGTTCGGCGTCATCTTCCTGCTGCCGGTGGTGCTGGGCTACATCGTGTTCGTCTACTGGATCTTCCGCGGCAAGGTGCGCGAGGGCGAAGGGTACCACTGAGGCGCACGCCCCTCCGGGGCCTTCAGTCCGCCTCTTCCAGCTCCCCTGCCGCTGAAAACAGGGCGAGCTGCTGCTCACGCACCGGAGCGAAGGAACGGCGATGGTGCAGGCACGGGCCGTGCGCGCGCAACGCTGCGCCATGTTCCGGCGTGCCGTAGCCCATGTGGCGCTCGAAGCCATAGGCGGGAAAGGCGGCGCCGACCCCCGCCATCAGCCGGTCGCGCACCACCTTGGCCACGATGGACGCCGCCGCGATCGAGGCGATGAGCCCGTCTCCCCCCACCACCGCCTCCACGGCACAGGCGACCTGCGGCGGATCATTGCCGTCCACCAGCAGGAAGGCGGGGCAGCGGGGCAGTCCGCGCACGGCATTGGCGAGGGCCCAGAGCGTCGCCTGGCGGATGTTGTCGCGATCGATGCGGACCGGCGGAGCGAGCGCCACCGCCACCTCTGCGGTGGCGCAGATCTCGGCATAAAGCGCCTCGCGCCTGGCGCGGGGCAGTTTCTTCGAATCGTCGAGGCCCTGCGGCACCCGCGCCGGGTCGAGCACCACGGCGGCGGCCACTACCGGCCCGGCGAGGGGCCCGCGTCCCACCTCGTCGGCACCGGCCACGGGCGCAAAGCCCCCCGTGTAGAGCGCGCGCTCGCGAGAAAAATCGAGACCTCTCCAGGCCGGCATGCCGGCCACGTCGCTCGCCTTGGGCGGCCGACCGCGTCGCCGTCCGGGGACAAGCTGGGTCTGGGCAGGCGGGGCTTTGCCGCGGGGAGCCATGGCGTCCGGTGAAATCCACTCGGTCACAGGGGCGGACGATTCGCGCCCTTTCGCGTCCTGATAGCATGCCACGGGTCGGGGAACTGGGCATTCCCCCGCGGGCGTTGTAAACCCATCTTCCGGCGAGGGAGGCCCCCGCCGGAAGAGTTTCGGCAATGGCGGCGTGGGCCGCCGAGTGGCGCTGCGGGAGGCGAGCCATGCGTTGGGAGGATTTCCGCTCCAGCGACAATGTGGAGGACCGGCGTGGCGGCGGCGGTGGCGGGTTCCAGATGCCGGGGGGCCGGGGCGGCCTCGGCATCGGCACCATCCTCGTGGTCGGCCTGATCGGCTGGGCGCTGGGCATCAATCCGGCCGTGATCATCGGCGGGCTGGAGGCCATCAACGGTACGAGCGGCAGCGCCCCGCAGCAGAGCGCACCGCGCACCACCCAGAGCGGCCCGCCGAAGGACGATCTCGGCCGATTCGCCGCCGCGGTGCTGGCGCAGACCGAGGACGTGTGGACCGAGATCTTCCGCTCCGAGGGCAAGACCTACCAGGATCCCAAGCTGGTGCTGTTCTCCGGGGCGACGCGCTCGGCCTGCGGCGGCGCCCAGTCGGCGATGGGTCCGTTCTATTGTCCGCTGGACCAGAAGGTCTATCTCGACCTGTCCTTCTTCCGGGAGATGAAGGAGCGCTTCAGGGCGCCGGGCGACTTCGCCGCGGCATACGTCATCGCCCACGAGGTGGGCCACCACGTGGAAAACCTCATCGGCCTCCTGCCCAAGGTGCAGCAGGCGCAGGCGCGCGCGTCCTCGCGCGCCGAGGCGAACAATCTCTCCGTTCGCGTGGAGCTGATGGCCGATTGCCTCGCGGGGGTGTGGGCCTACCACGCCAATGCCCGGTTCCGCATCCTTGAGCCGGGCGACGTGGAGGAGGCGCTGGGCGCGGCGAGCGCCATCGGCGACGACCGGCTGCAGAAGCAGGCACAGGGCTATGCGGTGCCGGACAGCTTCACCCATGGCACGTCGCAGCAGCGCGTGAACTGGTTCACCCGCGGACTGAAGAGCGGCTCCATGCAACAGTGCAACGCATTTTCCGGACCCATCTGACCTCCCGGCCGGAGGACCCCGAGCGCATCGCGCCCGAGGTCCTCCGAGGCGCCGAGGGGCTCATCGCGGCGGCTTGCCTTGCATTTTGCGGCGAATGCTCGCACGACTTGCAGACGGCCAGAGCCCCGGCGTGCATCGGTGGACGGCCGTTTCTGGCTGCACGATTCCGGCAGAGGAGCGGACGGCCAGCGGGGAGGACGCCATGGACACTCCGCAGCATGATCGCGCGCTCCCTCCGGACGATCCCAGCAACCAGCCGCCCCCCTTCGCCGACTTGAACCTTGCTGCGCTCGACGCCCCGCTGATGGCGGCCGTCGCGCGTGACGGGGCAACGGACGAGATCCTCGCCTTCGGCAGGGACTGGGGCGCATCCGAGCAACTGGCCCTCGGCCGGCTGGCCAACGAGAACCCACCCGAACTGCACAGCCACGACGGCAACGGCCGGCGCTGCGACATCGTGGAGTTCCATCCCGCGTACCACGCCCTCATGGCGCAGAGCGTCTGCGCCGGGCTGCATTCATCAAGCTGGGACCGCTCCGACCGGCGGGGGCAGGCGACCCGCGCGGCACGCCTCTACCTGGTGAGCCAAGTGGAGGCGGGGCACGTTTGCCCCCTCACCATGACCCACGCCGCCCCCGCGAGCCTGGCCGCCGCCCCCCATCTCCTGCGCGACTTCCTGCCGCGCATCCGGTCGCGCACCTATGACGGGCGCTTCCTGCCGTTCTGGGAAAAGGCCGGCGTCACCCTCGGCATGGGCATGACGGAACGGCAGGGTGGCACCGATGTGCGCTCCAACACCACGCGGGCGGAACGCACCCAGGGCGACGAGTATGAAATTACCGGAGCCAAATGGTTCTTCTCCGCCCCCATGAGCGACGCCTTCCTCGTGCTGGCGCAGGCGCCGGGCGGCCTCACGGCGTTCTTCATGCCCCGCTTCCGCCCGGACGGGACGGTGAACGGGCTGCGGCTGGTGCGGCTGAAGCGCAAGCTCGGCAACCGCTCCAACGCCTCCTCCGAGGTGGAGTTCGAGCGGGCCTTCGCTTGGCGGCTGGGAGAGGAAGGGCGAGGCATTCCCGCCATTCTCGAGATGGTGCAGCTGACGCGGCTCGACTGCGCCGTCTCCTCCGCCGGCCTGATGCGCATGGCGCTGTCCCGCGCCCTGCACCATGCCCGCCACCGCACGGTGTTCCAGCGCAAGCTCCTGGACCAGCCGGCCATGGCCATGGTGCTGGCCGATCTCGCCCTGGAGGCGGAGGGAGCGACCGCCCTGACACTGCGCCTCGCGCGCAGCTACGACCTCGCAAACGGCGCCAGCGAAGGCCGGCAGGAGGAGGCGGCCCGTGCCCGCGTGCTCACCCCCGTGGTGAAATTCGCCGTGTGCAAGGCCGCCCCGGCCTTCGTCGCGGAAGCCATGGAGGCGATCGGCGGCAATGGCTACGTGGAAGACAGCGGCCTGCCGCGGCTTTATCGCGAGGCGCCGGTGAACGCCATCTGGGAAGGCTCCGGCAACGTGATGGCGCTCGACCTCGTCCGCGTCGCCCAGCGCGAGCCGGACGCTCTCGAAACCATGCTGGCCGACCTCCTGCGGGATGCCGGCGCCCTGCCCGGCGCCGCGGCCGCGGCGGAAATCGTGTCCACCTGCCTCAGGTCCGGCGACCGCGAGGCGCATGCCCGCCGGGCCGCCGACCGGCTGGCGGCCCTGGCCACCGCCGCCGCGCTGGCCGAATCAGCCCCCGCCGCCGTGGCGGAGGCGTATGCGGCCACGCGCCTCGCCCGCCCTGCGGCGGTCTATGGCGCCAATGCCGTGGACAGCGCGCGCAATCTCCTGCTGGAGCGCGCGTTCGCGGCCTGAGGCCGGCCGTCGGGCGCAAGCCGCCCTTGCCCTTGGGCCGACATCGTGCGAAGGACGCGGGAACGCACGGCACCGCCGCGGGAGAACCTCCCGCGCGAGCCGTTCGGCGTCGGCCATTGAAACCTCTTGCAGCCTTCGCTATAGGGGCCGACAAATCATTCCGAAGGGGCCATGCGGCCAACCCTCGGCCCTGGCCGGTGCCCGTGCATGATGCGCGAGAGCATGATGCGCGCAGCGGCCGCGGCCGGACCGGCCGAGTACACGAGAGGCGTCAGTCCATGTCTTCGACGTTCGACACGGTGGCCAACATCATCGCGGAAACCTGCGACATTCCGCGGGACACCATCACGCCGGACAGCCACGCCATCGACGATCTCGGCATCGACAGCCTCGACTTCCTCGACATCGCCTTCGCCATCGACAAGGCGTTCGGCATCAAGCTGCCGCTGGAGCAGTGGACGCAGGAAGTCAACGACGGCAAGGCGACCACCGAGCAGTATTTCGTGCTCAAGAACCTCTGCGCCCGCATCGACGAGTTGGTCGCTGCGAAGGCCGCGTGAGGCCTGACTAGATGCGTCCTGAAGTTTTCAAGATGATCGACCGGGTCGTGACCATCGACCCGTCGCTCCAGAAGATCCACTGCCAGGGAATGGTACCCGAGGAAAGTTCCATCTTCGATGGGCACTTTCCCGGCTATCCCATCATGCCCGGCGTGCTGCTGATCGAGGCCATGGCGCAGACCACCGGCTGGCTGGTGCTGGCGCGCAACCGCTTCAACAAGATGCCCTTCCTCGCCACCGTGAAGGAGGCGAAGCTGCGCACCTTCGTGCTGCCGGGGCAGAATCTCGACCTCTTCTCGGAAATCCTGCACGAGGGTTCGGGTTTCGTGGTGGCCAAGACCCACGCGACGCTCGAGGGCAAGCCCATCTGCAGCGCCGAACTCACCTTCCGCGTGCTTCCCTGGCCCGAGGGCAAGATGAAGCCGGTGGTGATGAAGGTGGCCGAGCACGTCTCCTTCCCCCTCGCGGACTTTGCCGATGCCTGATCCCAAAGCCGGCCGGCTCCACCGCGACGTGTGGATCACTGGCATCGGCCTCGTCTCCTCCCTCGGGGAGGGGCTGGACGCCCACTGGGAGGCGCTCTCCTCGGGCGCCGGGCCGCGGACGGACGCGACCACCTACGCGCCGTATGTGGTCCACCCCCTCGTCAAGGTTTCCTTCGACAGCCAGATCCCCAAGAAGGGCGATCAGCGGCAGATGGAGCCCTGGCAGCGGATCGGCACCTACGCGGCGGGCCTTGCGCTCGATGCCGCCGGAATCGCCAAGAACACCGAGATCCTGTCGAAGACCGACATGATCGTCGCCGCTGGCGGCGGCGAGCGGGATTTCCAGGTGGACGCGTCGATCCTCAATGACCTGTCCGCCTCCAACGATCCCGGGCGGCTGTTGAACGAGCGGCTGCTGTCGGACCTGCGGCCCACCCTCTCTTTGGCCCAGCTCTCGAACCTGCTCGCCGGCAATATCTCCATCGTGCACGGCGTCACCGGCTCCTCGCGCACCTTCATGGGCGAGGAAAGCGCCGGGGTGGATGCGACGCGCGTCGCCTACTCGCGCATCGCGGCAGGCCAGAGCGAGATCGCCCTGGTGGGCGGCGCCTACAATGCGGAGCGCGAGGACACGCTGCTCCTCAACGACCTCGACGGCTTCTGCCTGAAGGGCGAGTTCCGGCCGGCCTTCACCGCGCCGGGCATCGCCTCCGGCTCCATGGGCGCCTTCCTGGTGCTCGAATCGCCCGAGCACGCCACGGCGCGCGGGGCGAAGCCCATCGCCAGGCTCTCCGGCGTCTGGTCGGAGCGGGCGAAGCGGGCGGTGGCGGGCGCCATCGCCGAGAAGGTCAAGGACCTCCTCGCCAATGCCGGCACCGGTGCCGGCACGGCGGTCATCTCCGGCACCACCGGCGCCCGGGAGGCGACCGAGGCCGAAGCGCAGGTGCTGGTCGAAACCGGCCTGCCCGTGCGCGCGGTGGCGAACCGCATGGGTCACGGCTTCGAGGCGCAGTTCATCGCCGGCCTCGCGCTGGCCGCCCTCGCGGTGTCGAAGGGCACGCTCTTCCCACCGCTCCCCGGCGATCCGGTGGAGAAGGGCGGCGACGGTGTGACACGCGTGGTGGTGACCCAGGTCGGCCACTGGCGTGGAGAAGGCGCGGGCCTCGTCGAGAAGGCGTAGGGCTGCGGCCCGACGCAGCGTGCGGGTCGCCCCCCGGCCTGACGGCGACAGGAGGCCGGGCGCCGGCGCATTGTCCTCGAAGCCGGCTTCGGCTTATTTTCCAGCCCGTCGGCGGGAACGGCCGCGCAGCCAGCCTGCGCGGGGCCGGCGGAATCAAAGGACAGGCGCCTGGGGCGGGCGCGCTTCACGCAAGGGAGCCGCGAACATGACACAGGCGCATTTGGACAAGTTCGGACGCCCCATCGTGGTGGTGACGGGCATCGGCGTCGTCACCTCCCTGGGTCAGGGGAAGGACGACAACTGGCGCCGCCTTACGGCGGGCGAATCCGGCATCCACACCATCACGCGCTTCCCCATCGAGGGCATGCGCACCACCATCGCCGGCACGGTAGACTTCCTGTTCGACAGCCGCGTCGCGGCGCCCAACCTGTCGGAAAAGCTCGCGACGCTTGCCGCGGAGGAAGCCATTGCCGAGGCCGGCATCGGCACGCCGGGTGATTTCCCCGGCCCGCTCTTCGCCGCGGTCCCCCCGGTGGAGCTGGAATGGCCCGAGCGCCAGCAGATCGCCGATGCGGTGGGCCACTATCCCATCGTCTACCACGATCTTCTGGGCGCCGCGGCGTCCGGCAAGTTCCGCCCGTGGCACGAGCGCTTCCTGTTCGGCTCGGTGGCGGACCGCCTCGCCGACCGCTTCGGCACCCGCGGCCAGCCCATCTCCCTGTCCACCGCCTGCGCTTCGGGCGCGACCGCCATCCAGCTGGGCGTCGAGGCCATCCGCCGTGGCGACACCGATGTCGCCCTTTCCCTCGGCACGGACGGCTCGGTGCATCCGGAGGCCCTGATCCGCTTCTCGCTGCTCTCCGCGCTCACCACCGCCAACGACAAGCCGGAGGAAGCCGCCCGCCCCTTCGCCAAGAACCGCGACGGCTTCGTGATGGCCGAGGGCGCCGCCGCGCTGGTGCTGGAGAGCTACGAGCATGCGGTGGCGCGCGGCGCGAAGATCCTCGGCGTGCTGGAAGGCTGCGGCGAGATGGCGGACAATTTCCACCGCACCCGTTCCAGCCCGGACGGCCGGCCCATCGTCGGCTGCATGAAGAACGCGCTGGAGGATGCCGGCGTGACGCCGGACGACGTGGACTACATCAACGCCCACGGCACCTCGACGCCCGAGAACGACCGCATGGAATATGTGGGCCTGAAGGGCGTCTTCGGCGAGGAGAAGCTCGCTCAGATCCCCATCTCGTCCAACAAGTCCATGATCGGACACACCCTGACGGCGGCGGGCGCCATCGAGGCGGCGGTGTCGCTGCTCACCATCGCCCATGGGCGCATTCCGCCCACCATCAACTACAACATCCCCGACCCGGCCATTCCGCTGGACGTGGTGCCGAACGTCGCCCGCGATGCGCGGGTGACGCGGGTGATCTCCAACTCCTTCGGCTTCGGCGGACAGAATGTCTGCCTGGTGCTGGCGGGGGAGCCGGCGTGAGGGTGCGGACCGTCGACGCATGGGCGCCGCGCCCCTTCTCCCGCTTGCGGGGGAGGGTCGGGGTGGCGAACCCCTCCGTTGGCGCCACGCTCGGATGTCTCACACCCCCCGCGCGATCCTGCCCCCTCCCTAACCCTCCCCCGCGAGCGGGAGAGGGGATGCCATCGTGAGCACCGCATCCAAACCCATCCTTGTTACCGGCGGCGGGCGCGGCCTCGGCGCCGCCATCGTGCGCGCGCTGGTGGCGGCGGGATACCCCGTCACCTTCACCTACCGCTCGGCGGTGGCGGAGGCGGAGGCGCTGATCGGCGACATTCGCGCCATCCATCCGCAGGCGCAGCTGACCTCCCGCTCCCTCGACCTTGCCGACCGCGCGGCGGTGGAGGCCTTCGCCGAGGAGCTGGAGGCCGGCGAGACGCTCTACGGCCTGTGCCACAATGCCGGCGCCTCCTATGACACGCTCGCCGCCATGATCGACCAGGACAAGGCGGAAGGCGTGATGCAGGTGAACCACTTCGCCTTCGTGCGCCTCGCCCGGGCCGTGGTACGGCCCATGACGCGCGCCCGGCAGGGCCGCATCGTCGCCATCGGCTCGGTGGCGGCGCTCCAGGCCAACCAGGGCAATGCGGCCTATGCCGCCTCCAAGGCAGCCCTTCTCGCCCACGTGCGTGGCCTTGCCATCGAGACGGCGCGGCGGGGCGTGACGGTGAATTACGTGGCCCCCGGCTTCATCGATACCGCCATGCTGGAGAAGTTCGCCGACTACCGCGCGAAGATGGAAGCCCAGATCCCCGCCGGCCGGTTCGCCACCCCGGATGACGTGGCGCAGGTGGTGGCCTTTCTCTTCTCCCCCGGCGCGGGCTATATGACCGGCGCCATATTGCCGGTGGATGGCGGGCTTTCCGCCTCGCTCGCCGCCCACCGCTGACTTCAAATCCAGAGAATTACAATGCGTGGCCTCCAGCTCGTCTCCGACCGCAAGCTCGAACTCGTCGACTTGCCCGAACCCGACGCCCCCGGCGCCGGCGAGGTTCAGATCCGCGTGAAGGCGCTGGCGCTCAACCATATCGACGTGTGGGGCTGGCGCGGCATGGCCTTCGCCAAGCGCAAGATGCCCCTCGTGGTGGGGGCGGAAGCCGCCGGCGAGATCGTGGCGCTCGGCGCCGACGTGCGCGGCCTGAAGGTGGGCCAGACGGTCGCCATGTACGGCGCCATGACCTGCGGCCACTGCAAGAACTGCCTCAAGGGCCGCGACAATCTCTGCCAGAACGTGGGCGGCGTGCTCGGCTTCCACATCGACGGCTTCGCCCGCGACGTGATCAACATGCCCGAGCGCCTCGTCATTCCCGCCCCCGAGGGGGTCTCGTTCGAGGACGCGGCCTGCGCCGGCATCACCTTCTCCACCGTCGAGCACATGCTGTTCGACAATGCCGAGCTCGAACAGGGCGAGACCGTGCTGGTACATGCGGGCGGCTCGGGCATCGGCTCCGCCGCCATCCGCCTGGCGAAGGACGTGGGCGCCACCGTCATCACCACCGTGGGCGACGACGAGAAGATGGCGAAGGCCCTGGCACTGGGCGCCGACCACGTCATCAACTACCGCAAGGACCGCTTCGAGCACGAGGTCCGCAAGATCACCAAGAAGGTCGGCGTGGACGTGGTGTTCGAGCATGTGGGCGCCGACACCTGGAACGCCTCGCTGCTCTCCATGAAGCCCGGCGCGCGCCTCGTCACCTGCGGCTCCACCTCGGGCGTCTCGGTGCAGATGAACCTGATGCAGCTGTTCCAGCGCCAGTACAAGATCTTCGGCTCGTTCGGCGCCACCATCCGCAATGTGGCCGACGGACTTGAGAAGATGGGCCGTGGCGTCATGCCGGTGATCGATACCGTGGTGCCGCTGGAGAATTTCAACGAGGGGCTGGAGCGGCTGGAAAGCCGCAAGGTCTTCGGCAAGATCGTGGTGAAGTTCTGAACGCGATGCCGGCACAGGTGAAACGGGGCCCCGCCGGCGACTTCCCCTGTTCCCCGGACAAGCGGAGGCGCAGCCGGAGCGCCGATCCGGAGTCCAGCGCAAGACTCCTGCGCAGCAGTCAAATACTCCGGGACGTGGAAGACGAAGCCGCCTCCGGCGAGTCCTTGCGCTGGCCCTCGGCTCTCCTTCCACTGCGCTTTCGCTCCGCTCCTGTCGGCCGGGGCGCGAGCCGGTGGCTGACGAGGCGCTGACTGTGCCCATATTTCCCCGCCCCGTCCGCAAGGCCCTGCACCGCCTGAAGCTCGCCCTCGCGCCGGCGGCCGAGGCGCTGGTGGCGGGCTATGTGCGCTTCTCCATCTGGTGGCTGAGGCTATGGCCGCTCTGGCTCTCCGCTGGCGGCATGGCCTTCTGGGCGCGCCTGCTCGGCCCGTTCTTCGCGGTGAGCAAGGTGGCGCGGCGCAACCTTTCCGCCGCCTTCCCCGAGAAAAGCCCGTCGGAGATCAACGCCCTCGTGCGCGGCATCTGGGCCAATATGGGCCGGCTCTCCGCCGAGTTCGCCCAGCAGGACCGCCTGTGGGACTACGATCCCCAAAGCCCCGATGCCGGACGCGTCGAGGTGAAGGGGGCGGACATCATGGCGCGGCTGCGCGAGGACGGCCGCCCGGCCCTCTTCTTCACCGCCCATACGGGCAATTGGGAAATGTGCGCCATCGCCGGGGCCAAGCTGAACGTGCCCGGCGGCGTGCTCTACCGAGCGCCGAACAACAAGCGCGCCGCGGCCATGATCGAGGAGATGCGCTCCGGCACCATGCCGGGCCTCATCCGCGCCGGACGCGATGCCGGCCGCGTGATGGCGCGCATGCTGGCCGATGGTCAGCACCTGGGCATGCTGGTGGACCAGTACTGGACCGGCGGGCCCGAAGTGGTGTTCTTCGGCCGGCCCTGCGCCACCAATCCCACCCTCGCGCGCCTCGCCCGGCAGTTCGATTGCCCGGTGCACGGCATGCGCGTCGTCCGCCTGCCCGGCGCCCGCTTCCGCGTGGAAGTCACCGAGGAAGTTGCCCTGCCCCGCGATGCCGATGGCAAGATCGAAGTGGTGGGCGCCATGCAGGCGGTGACCTCGGTGATCGAGGGCTGGGTGCGCGAATATCCGGACCAGTGGCTGTGGCTGCACCGCCGCTGGCGATGAGAGGCCCTTGCCCCGGGGGCGACGATCCTATAAAGCCGCGCTTTCCTTTTTGCGGGGTCTTGAGGGATGAGCGCGGCTGAAGTCGCCGTCATCATGGGCAGCCAGTCCGATTGGGACACCATGCGCCACGCAGCCGAAACGCTGCAGGCGCTGCAGATCCCGCACGAGACCCGCATCGTTTCCGCCCATCGCACGCCGGATCGCATGTACGCCTTCGCCAAGACGGCCAAGGCGGATGGCATCAAGGTCATCATCGCCGGCGCCGGCGGGGCGGCGCACCTGCCGGGCATGGTGGCGGCGCTGACGACGCTGCCGGTCTTCGGCGTGCCGGTGCAGTCGAAGAGCCTGTCCGGGCTCGACAGCCTGTATTCCATCGTCCAGATGCCGGCTGGCGTGCCGGTGGGGACCCTCGCCATCGGCGCGGCGGGGGCGACCAATGCGGCGCTGCTGGCCGCCGCGGTCCTCGCCCTTTCCGATCCCGCCCTCGCCACGCGCCTCGAGAACTGGCGCGCCGCGCGCACCGAGGCGGTTGCGGATCGTCCGTCCTGACCATGCTCGTTCCCGGCAGCGTCATCGGCATCCTCGGCGGCGGCCAGCTCGGCCGCATGATCGCCCTTGCCGCTGCCGAGCTCGGCTTGAAGACCCATGTCCTCTGCCCGGACAAGGACAGCCCCGCTTTCCAGGTGAGCGCGCACCACATCTGCGCCGCCTATGACGACCGCGACGCGCTGGACCGCTTCGCGGCGGCCGTGGACGTGGTCACCTACGAATTCGAGAATGTGCCGCTTTCGACCGCGGAGTTCCTGGTGGCCCGCGTGCCGCTGAAGCCGGGGGCGAAGGCCCTCGCCGTCACCCAGGACCGGCTGCTCGAAAAAACCTTCGTGCGCGACCTGAGCATCGAGACCGCGCCGTTCGCCGCGGTGGACGACCTCGCGGGCCTGGAACGGGCGGTGGCCGCGCTCGGCCTGCCGGCGGTGCTGAAGACGCGGCGCTTCGGCTATGACGGCAAGGGGCAGGTGATGATCCGTCCCGGCGACGACCTGACCGCCGCCTGGCATGCTCTGGGGCGGCAGAGCGCCATTCTGGAAGGGTTCGTCGCCTTCGAGCGCGAGGTCTCTGTGGTCGCGGCGCGGCGCGGCGATGGCGCCTTCTCCGCCTTCGACGTGACCGAGAACGTGCATCGCGAGCACATCCTGCACACATCGACCGTGCCGGCGGCTCTCACCGCCGAGACGGCGAAGCGGGCGCGCATCATCGCGCGCACCATCGGCGATGCCCTCGACTATGAAGGCGTCTTCGCGGTGGAGCTGTTCGTGGTGGGGCGCGGCGCGGGCGAGCGGGTGGTGGTCAACGAGATCGCGCCCCGCGTCCACAACAGCGGCCACTGGACCCAGGACGGCGCCGTGACCTCCCAGTTCGAGCAGCACGTGCGCGCCATCGCCGGCTGGCCTCTGGGCGAGGTCTCGCGGATCGGCCGGGCGCAGATGACCAACCTGATCGGCGCCGACGTGCATGACTGGCATGCGCTGCTCGCCGAGCCCGGCGCCCATGTGCATCTCTACGGCAAGGACGAGGCCCGCGCCGGCCGCAAGATGGGGCATGTGGTGCGGGTCAAGCGTGATCCGGACGTGTGCGCCAATATCCCCGAAGAAGGCTGCTGAGCAGCGGTTTCCTTGGCGTGGAGACAGTCCGGAAGGGGTGTCGAATCGCTGTCATGTGCCGTGCCTATGATACCTCGTCGCCCGAAGGGGAACCCGCGACCTTACGGTGGTGGACGGCGACAAAAGGCGCATGGAAGTCAGACGGCCGACGGTCTATTCTTCATTATCATATTACCATACGGCTGCGGGGAGGCCGATGGCTGAAGATCATTTCCTACAGCGGCTGCGTGATCTTGCGCGGCACATGGCACAGTCCGGCCGCTATTGCAGCTGGCGGCTGATCCTGATCGAGCTGCGCTTCATGCGCGGCATTCGCGAGGCGGCCTTGTGCTTCGGCGATACGGACATCCGCGCCGAACTCGATACCTTGTGCCGCCAGGCGCAGAAGCAGCGCGCGCTGCGCACCCTGCCCCTGCCGGCGGCGTCGGTACCGGCCTCCGATTCCCTGCCCGCGGGCCTCGCCGCTGCTGCCCATTGACCCACCCTCGGGGCAGCACACGGAAAAGTAAGCCGGCGCAACGCTTCGACGGCCGTTTTCCCGGCACGGGAGATGTGGACACCTGAGAGGCGTTCTGATAAGAGAGCGGCTCCTTCGGGCATGCTGAGGACGAGCGCAACGTCTCGTCTTCAAGGGCCCGGACGTCTCAGACCAGGTTCGGCTCCGGATCGGCGCACCAGCTCGAAGAGGTAAACACGTGCAAGTTCTCGTCCGCGACAACAATGTTGATCAGGCCCTCAAGGCGCTCAAGAAGAAGATGCAGCGCGAGGGGATCTTCCGCGAGATGAAGCTGCGTGGCCACTACGAGAAGCCGTCCGAAAAGCGGGCCCGCGAGGAGGCCGAGGCCATCCGCCGCGCCCGCAAGCTGGCCCGCAAGCGTGCCCAGCGCGAGGGGCTGATCCCCTCCAAGCCGCGCCCCACGCGCTGATCGCGACCGGCGCGCCGGGTCGTTTCCCGGCGCATTCGGGCGCTTCTTCGCGTCGACCTCCGAAGTTCTGAGCCTGAAGTCTCCGCGCGAGCCGCCTCGCGCGGATTTTGCTTTTGTGTCCCCGACGCGCCAGCCGCCCCCCACCGACCTTGCGAGCCGGGTGCGCACGCGGATTTTTTAAGCCTGACGGCGGATTTACGGCTCTCCTTCATTCAATCTGCTCCCAACCGGAACTAGAGTGCGGACCCGGTGCCGCAAAGGGACGCAACGTGTCGCACCGCGCGCTGCGGACCCGGACCAGCGCCGAAGGCGTTGAAAGTCCTGTGGCACGATCGTCCGGGCGTCTCCGCAAGGAAACGGCCCGAGCGGGCGGGAGGCCGGGCATCTTGGGAGGTCGGGCATCCGCGCCATCGAGGCGTCCGGCGCCTCCGGGGGTATCCTCGCCTTCCGGGCATCCTCGCTTTCCGGGCATCCTCTTGTGGGAGAAGCGTATGGTCGCGCGCGTGGTCACGGTCGAGCCCTTCGATATCGTCGTCTTCGGCGCCACGGGAGACCTCGCCCGGCGCAAGCTTCTGCCCGCCTTGTTCGAGCGGGACCTCGCCGGGCAGCTCCCGGAGGAAGCACGCATCATCGGCGTCTCCCGCCGCCCCATGCCGCGCGATGAATTCCAGACGTTCGCCCACGAGGCGGTGGGCCTGTCCGACGGCATCGAGGAGGTGGCGCCCGCGCGCCTCGCCGGCTTCCTCGATCGGCTCGATTATGTGGCCGTCGACGCCGTGACCGACGAGGGCTGGGCAAACCTCGCCCACACGCTGGAAGAAGGCCGCGACCGGGTGCGCGTCTTCTATCTCGCGGTCGGACCTGACCTTTTCGACCCCATCTGCTCGCGCATCGGCGCCCACGGCCTCGTCACCGAGAAGACGCGGGTGGTGGTGGAGAAGCCGGTGGGCAAGGACCTCGCCTCGGCGCTCGAGGTGAATGCGGCGGTGGGCCGGGTCTTCCGCGAGGAAGCCGTGTTCCGCATCGACCACTATCTCGGCAAGGAGACGGTGCAGAACCTGATGGCGCTGCGCTTCGCCAATGCCCTGTTCGAACCGGTGTGGAACAACGCCCATATCGACCATGTGCAGATCACGGTGGCGGAGAGCATCGGGACAGCCGGCCGCGCCGGCTATTACGACACCGCCGGCGCGCTGCGCGACATGGTGCAGAACCACATCCTCCAGCTGCTGTGCCTCGTCGCCATGGAGCCGCCGGTCTCCCTCGACGCGGACGCGGTGCGCGACGAGAAGCTGAAGGTGCTGAAGGCGCTGGAGCCCATCGACGAGCGCAATGCCGCCCAGTTCACCGTGCGCGGCCAGTATCGCGCCGGAGCGTCCGCCGGCGGCGCCGTGCCGGGATATCTGGAGGAGCTGGGCTCCGGCCAATCCGAAACGGAGACCTTCGTGGCGCTGAAGGCGGAGATCGGCAACTGGCGCTGGGCCGGCGTGCCCTTCTACCTGCGCACCGGCAAGCGCCTCGCCGCCCGCGTCTCGGAGATCGTGGTCGCCTTCCGCCCCATTCCCCATTCGGTGTTCGACGGCCAGGCCGGCCCCATCATGGCCAACCGCCTCGTCATCCGCCTGCAGCCCGACGAGGGTGTGAAGCTGTGGCTCATGATCAAGGATCCCGGCCCCGGTGGCATGCGCCTCCAGCACGTGCCGCTGGACATGAGCTTCGCCAGCGTGTTCGGCGTCCGGAACCCGGATGCCTACGAGCGCCTGATCATGGACGTGATCCGCGGCAACCAGACCCTGTTCATGCGCCGCGACGAGGTGGAGGCCGCCTGGCGCTGGGTCGGCCCCATCCTCGAGGCCTGGCGCGGCTCCCGCGAACCGCCCAAGCCCTACACCGCCGGCACCTGGGGTCCCTCGGCCGCCATCGCCCTGATCGAGCGCGACGGGCGCACCTGGACCGACGACGCGTGAGCGGGCCCGTGCGCCGCCCCTCCCCCATCGCCCTCGCGACCTATGCGGACGCTGCGGCCCTCGCCCGGGCCCTCGCCGCCCACGTGGCCGAGGCGCTGCGGGCCCGCATCGCGCGGGACGGCACCGCGAGCCTCGCCGTCTCCGGCGGGCGCACGCCGGTGCGCTTCCTCGAAGCCCTGTCGGGCGCGCCCATCGACTGGAGCCGGGTGGCGGTGACGCTGGTGGACGAGCGGTGGGTTCCGGAGAGCTCGGAGCGCTCCAACGCCGCCCTCGTGCGCCGACACCTGCTCGACGGCCCGGCGGCCGCGGCGCGCTTCGTGCCGCTCTATACCGGCGATCCGACACCGGAGGTGGGCCTCGCCGCCGCCGAAGCGCGCATCGCCAGCCTTCCCGCCCCCTTTTCCGCCGTGGTGCTGGGCATGGGCGATGACGGGCACACCGCGTCCTTCTTCCCCGGCGCCGAGGCGCTTGCCGACGCCATCGACCCGGCGGCGACGGCGCCGCTCGTCGCTGTACGGGCCGAGGCGGCGGGCGAGCCGCGCATCACCTTCACCCTGCCCCGCCTCGTATCGGCCGACACGCTGCTTCTGCACATCGAAGGCATGGGCAAACGCGCGGTGCTGGAGCGCGCCTGCGCGCCCGGCGATGTGGCCGAGCTGCCCATCCGTGCCGTGCTCGACAACGCCCGCGCACCTCTCGACGTGCTGTGGTGCCCCTGACGGAGGTTCTTGCCGATGACCGCTGATCGTTCCGCGATCGACTCCGCCTTCGAGGCGCTCGTCACCGTCCGGCGGGGACAGACCGGGCAGATCCTCGATTTGTTCGCGGTGCCCGACCGGTTCGAGCGCTTCTCCTGTGCCTACGGCGACCTGCTTCTCGATTTCTCCAAGACCGCCATCTCGCAGGAGGCGCTGAAACGGCTCCTGGACCTCGCCGCGGCGGCGCAGGTGGAGACGCAGCGCGAGGCCATGTTCGCCGGCGACCACATCAATCTGACCGAGGATCGCGCGGTGCTGCACACCGCCCTGCGGGAGCGGTCCGGCGATCCCCTCCCGGTGGACGGCATCGACGTGCAGCCCGGCATCGAGGAGACGCTGCAACGCCTGTCCGCCTTCGCCTCCGGCGTGCGCGACGGCCGCATCGCCGGCGCCCGCGGGCATGCCTTCACCGACGTGGTGAACATCGGCATCGGCGGGTCCGACCTTGGCCCCGCCATGGTGACCGGGGCTCTCGCCCCCTATCATGACGGCCCGCGTTGTCACTTCGTCTCCAATGTGGATGGCGCGCACATCGCCGACCTGCTGAAGCGGCTCGACCCGATCTCCACCCTCTTCATCGTCGCGTCGAAGACCTTCACCACGGTGGAGACCATGTGCAACGCGGCCACCGCCCGCGCCTTCATCGCCGGCGCGCTGGGCGAGGAAGCGGTCGGCGCCCATTTCGCCGCCGTCTCCACCGCGCGCGACCAGGTGGCGGCGTTCGGCATCGCGGCGGAGCGGACGTTCGGCTTCTGGGACTGGGTCGGCGGGCGCTACTCGGTCTGGTCCGCCGTCGGCCTGCCGGTGATGATCGCCATCGGCCCGGACCGGTTCGGCGAGTTCCTGGCAGGCGCGGCGGCCATGGACGCGCATTTCCGCTCGGCGCCGCTGGACCAGAACCTGCCGGTTCTGTTCGCCCTCGTGGGGCTCTGGCACCGCAACGTCTGCTCCTATCCCAGCCGCGCCATCATCCCCTACGACCAGCGCTTGGCGCGTCTTCCGGCCTATCTCCAGCAGCTGGACATGGAATCGAACGGCAAGAGCGTGACGCGCGACGGACAAAAGACGGCGCGCGCCACCGGCCCCATCGTCTGGGGCGAGCCGGGCACCAATGCGCAACACGCCTTCTTCCAACTGCTCCACCAGGGCACGGACATCGTGCCCGTGGAGTTCCTGGTGGCGGCGGAGGGACACGAGCCGGAGCTGAGGAACCACCAGGACCTGCTGGTCGCCAACTGCCTCGCCCAGTCGGAAGCGCTGATGCGCGGGCGGAGCCTGGAGCAGGCAGCGGCGCAGCTCGCGGCCAAGGGCCTCGCCGAGGAGGAGGTGGCACGCCTTGCTCCGCACCGCGTCTTCCCCGGCGACCGCCCATCGGTGACCATCGCCTATGCGGTGCTGGACCCGTTCACGCTCGGACGGATCATCGCCCTCTATGAGCACCGTGTGTTCGTCGAGGCGGCGGTGTGGGACATCAACGCCTTCGACCAGTGGGGCGTGGAGCTGGGCAAGGAACTCGCCACCCAGTTCCTGCCGGCCATGACCGGCGCGCCCCTTCCGGCCGGGACCTCGCCCTCCACCGCCGGCCTCCTTGCCCATCTCAAGGGGCTCGCCCAGGCCTGAGGCGGCGCGGCGCCTCGTCGCGCCGGCAGCTCTCCCGTTGATGGCGTCCCGCAACGATGCTGCTATGCAGCATTGAGGGGGAACCTGTGCGTATTATGTATACCACGGCATGGCCCGGATGGGCTAGAACGCTCTCAGCTCAAGGGCGCGTGGTGGCGCCTGGCTTCGGCACTTGAGGTGCCGGGAGAAAGAATATGAACGCACTGGAACTTACGGCCCTTGGCCTTTTCGGGATCGTGCTTTCGCTGGCGGTCACCGGCATCTCCGCGGACAAGCCCTACATGACCGCCGCAGGCGGCATGGGCATTCCGGTGGAGGACGTCCTTCTGCAGGCCCCCGAACCGCGCTTCGCCCAGGTGCGCCACGCGGCGAACGTCGCGATCGCGCCCGCCATGGCGGTGCCCCGCGGGAACTGATCGGAAAAAAGGAAAAAGAGGGAGCGGCAAGCCGCCCCCTCCAGGTGGGCCCGGGGTAGGTGGGCCAAAGGCGTTTTCGGCGGGCCGGTTCGGCCCGCGCGCTCAGCCGGCGACCTTGGCGCCGCTCGCCTTCACCACCTCGGCGGCGGTGGCGCCGGCCACGAAGCGGGCGCGGAGCGGCTTGAGCACCAGGAGGGCCATGAGCGCCGCGACGGCGTTGACCGCGGCGGTGATCATGAACACCAGGTCCCAGTTGCCCAGGCTCGCCACGGCGACCGATGCCATGGGGACCACCAGCGATGCGGTGCCCTTCGCGGTGTAGAGGAGACCGGCATTGGTGGTGGCGTAGCGCGAGCCGAACGTGTCGCCGCAGGTCGCCGGGAAGAGCGAGTAGATCTCGCCCCAGGCGAAGAAGACGAGCCCCGTCAGCAGCACGAACAGCACCGGGTTGGAGCCGAAGTGGGCGAGCGCCAGCACGCCGACAGCCTCCAGGCCGAAGGCGATGAACATGGTGTTCTCACGCCCGATATTGTCCGACACCCAGCCGAAGAAAGGACGGGTCAGGCCGTTCAGCACCCGGTCGATGGACAGGGCGAAGGTCAGCGCCGGCATGGTGAGGCCGAGCAGCGACACCGGCACGTCGGCGATCTTGAAGTCCTTGGCGATGGAGCCGAGCTGGGCCGTCGCCATGAGGCCGCCAGCCGCCACCAGCACGAACATCAGATACATGACCCAGAACACCGGGGCCTTCAGCATCTCGCCCGGGCCGTAATTGCGCCGGCTCTGGTTGACCGTGGGGACGGCCACCACCGGAAGCTGGCCTTCCTTCGGAGCCGCCAGGAAGAACGAGAGCACGAGAACGACCGCACCCTGGATCAGGCCGAAGAAGAGGAAGGTGTGCTCGTAGCCCTGCGACTTGATCATGGCCGCGATGGGCACGATCGTCAGGGCCGATCCGGCGCCGAAGCCGGCGGCGGTGATGCCGGCGGCAAGGCCGCGGCGATCCGGGAACCATTTCAGCGCCGAGCCGACGCAGGTCCCGTAGACGGCGCCCGCACCAGTACCGCCGAGGGCGGCCGAGATGTAGAGCATGGTGAGGCTGTCCGCCATCGAGTTCAGCACCCAGGACAGACCGCAGAGAATGGCGCCGACGAAGACCACGATGCGCGGGCCGAACTTGTCCACGAACCAGCCCTCGACCGGCACCAGCCAGGTCTCGAACACGACGAAGATGGTGAAGGCCACCTGGATGGCGGCGCGGCCCCACTGGTGCTTCTCGTTCATCGGCTCGACGAACAGCGTCCAGCCGTATTGCAGGTTGGCGATCATGGACATGCACACGACGCCAATGGCGAGTTGCAGCCAGCGCCCGCCCAGGGGACCCGCGACGGGGCCTGCGGCGGGACCGCGCGTGGGCGCGGAGGTGTTCTGAGGCATTTCCTTCCCTTTCTCACTGGGGATCATCGAGAGCGATGAACGGCCCGTGACGGTCGCCATTCTGTTGCGGGCTTCTTTGCGCCGTTGATGTTCGGCCGACCCGCTCGCGTACCACGGAGAAAGGTGTATCGAAAATATCGTATACATAATGCATGTAACAGCTACCTAACCGCTACATCCGCTGTATTACAGGCTTTCAGGGGCGACTGCGACAGCCTGAAGGCGAATACCCCCGGCCTTCAGTGGCCTTTTTCTTGATTCCTTCTGCGCCACGCCTGCGCGAATATCTGCCCAACACTTTGCCATGCGCTCTTACAATTGCGGCAATGCATCATGCGGGCTGCCGATACCGTCGTGACCGCGGTGCGCATGGGGCGGATGGGCGTATGTGTGTACGGGCTTCGGTCCTTCGCCAGGCACGGCGCGGACAAAAAAAGCCCCGGCGCAGGCCGGGGCTTGAGGAACCGCCACAAGGACGGTGGAGGGACTTTTTATCCGCTCACGTGATCACGGACCCCCGGCGTCGGGTAGACCCGCCATGCGGCACGTGGCGGCATGATGCGACCATCATGGGACAAGGCTCAGGCCGTGACCTCGCGCGTCGCCGCGGCCCGCGCCGCAGCCTCCGCGTTGAGGCGATGGTGGCGCGCCAGCATGGGCCGGAGCACGAACAGGGCGCCGAAGGCGGCCGTCAGGTCCATGGCCGCCACGGTGTAGAGCACCGTGGTCCAGCTTCCCGTCGCTTCCATCAGGATGTTGGCGAGCGGCACCAGCAAGGCGGCGAAGCCCTTGGCCGTGTAGAGCATGCCGTAGATCTTGCCGATGTGCTTGGAGCCGAACGTATCCGCGGCCGTGGCCGAGAACAGGGAGTAGACTTCGCCCCAGGCCAGGAAGACCACGCCCGAGAGGATGATGAAGGCCCACGGATTGTGGCCGAACGTCCCCAGCGCGACGATGCCGATGCCTTCCATGGCGAAGGCGAAGAACATGGTCTTCTCACGGCCGATATGGTCCGAGATCCAGCCGAAGAAGGGCCGAGAGAAGCCGTTCAGGATGCGGTCCAGCATCAGCGCGAACGGCAGAGCGGCCATGGCGAAGAAATAGAGGTTCACCTCGATATGCTTCACGCCGAGGTCTTCGGCGATCACGCCCAGCTGCGCCACCGCCATGAGGCCGCCGGACACGGTGAGGACGAACAGGGTGAGCATGATCCAGAACACCGGGGTCTGGAGCGCCTCGCCCAGGGTGTAGTCGCGCCGGCTCTGGGCCACGGTGGAGGAATAGACGACCTCGGTCTTCGACGGCGCCCGCAGGAAGCCGGCGGCGAGCAGGATGACCGCGCCCTGCACCAGGCCGAAGGTGAAGAAGGTCTCCTGGTAGCCGCTCGACTTGATCATGGCGGCGATGGGCAGGATGGTGAGCACCGTGCCCGAACCATAGCCGGCGGCGGTGAGCCCCACGGCGAGGCCGCGCCGGTCGGGAAACCACTTCAGCGCGGCGTTCACGCAGGTGGCATAGACACAGCCGACGCCGATGCCGCCGACGGCGGCGGCCACGTAGAGCGCGGTGAGCGAGGTCGCGTAAGAGTTCAGCACCCAGGAGAGGCCGGTGAACAGGCCGCCCACCATCACCATCACCCGCGGACCATACTTGTCGATGAAATAGCCTTCGATGGGGGTGAGCCAGGTCTGCACCACCACGAACACGGTGAAGGCCACCTGCACCGAGGCGCGCGTCCACCCGTGGGTGCTGACGATCTCGGGCACGAACAACGTCCAGGAATACTGAATGTTCGCGGCGGCAACCATGCAGACCACGCCGGCGATCAATTGCATCCAGCGATTCGTCGCTGGTGCCTTAACTGCAGCTTCAACCATCTTCCTACCCCTTGGCACAATTTCTTATTTTGGTGTTGGTAACCGCCTCATCCTCTTTTCCCTCATGAGGCGGCGGATTGCTCGGACGGGTGATTTTTGCTCCCGTCAGACGGCACCGGCGGCACGCATGCCGGCGATCTCTTCTTCAGTGAAACCGAGGTCGGCGAGCACCGCCTGCGTGTGCTCGCCCAGCAGGGGAGCACGGTCCACCGGAACATGGCTCGCCGAAAGCTGTATCGGCGAGCCGAGCGTCACGTAGCTGCCCCGCTCGGGGTGCGGCACCTCCACCAGGAAGCCGCGCTCGTAGAGCGCCCGGTCGTCCAGGATGTCCCGGGTGGAAAGCACCGGGCCGCAGGGCACGTCGATGGCCTTGAGCGCGGCCATGACCTCGAACTTGGTGCGCTTCACCGTCCAGCGCTCGATGATCTCGAAGCACTGGTCGAGGCGCTGGGCGCGGGCCTCGTGGGCGGCGAACTTGGGATCGTCGATGAGGTCCTTGCGGCCCACCAAACGCATCAGCGGCGCCCAGCCCTGGGGCTGGATGATGACGTAGCAGAAGTCATTCTCGCCCCCCGGCGCGCAGCGCAGCGCCGCTCCCGGCTGGCCGCCGCCGGACGCATTGCCGGCGCGGGGAACGCAATCGCCCTCGGGAGCGCCGGGATATTCGGTGAGCGGACCCGCGTCGAGACGCTGCTGGTCGCGCAGCTTCACGCGCAGCAGGTTCATGACGCAATCCTGCATGGCCACGTCCACCCGCTGGCCCTCGCCCGTCACCGTGCGCTGGTAGAGGGCGGCGAGGATGCCGGCGACGCAGTGGATGCCGGTGCCGGTGTCGCCGATCTGGGCGCTGGAGGCGGTCGGCGGGCCGGACCGCCATCCGGTGGTGCTCATGGCGCCACCCATGGCTTGGGCGATGGTCTCATAGGCCTTGGCATCAATGCCGGAGGCCTCCGCGAAGCCGCGGATGGAGGCATAGATCAGGCGCGGGTTACGGGCGCGCACCGCCTCGTAGCCGAAGCCCTGGCGCTCGAGCACGCCGGGGCCGAAATTCTCCACCATCACGTCGCAGGCGTCGATGAGGCGCCCCAGCGCCTCCTGGCCCTGCGGCGTCTTGATGTTCAGCGTCACGCTGCGCTTGTTGGCGTTCAGCATGGTGAAATAGAGACTGTCCACATTGGACTTGTCCCGCAGCTGCGAGCGGGTGATGTCCCCCCGCCGCGGCATCTCAACCTTGACGACATCCGCCCCCAGCCACGCAAGAAGCTGCGTCGCCGACGGGCCGGACTGCACGTGCGTCATGTCCAGGACGCGTACGCCGTCGAGCGCGTTGCCCATGCACCACTCCCGGATTTCCTAGCCCTTGTCTTGCTGGGTGCCGGTCTGCGCCGGCTTGGACTGACCCTGAGGATCATCGCCCGTGGCATTGTGTACGACATTACGTATGCCAGATACCAAGACTAACATCATCATTTCCCCGCCGCAATCTTCTTCAGCGACGATGGGTCAGCTCCCCCCGCCGGGCTCAGCGCAGCGGCGTGAGGTGGGCGTCCATGCCGCCCAGCGCGGGATCGAGAAGGGTCTTCATCTCCGCTTCCCGCAGGTAGTGGCGCATGAGGTCAGTGGCGCTGATGACGCCGATGAGCGTGTATTCTTCCATCACCGGCAGATGCCGCACCTGGTGCTCGTCCATGAGACGCAGGACGGTGGCGATGCCGTCGTCGAGGCGGCAGGAGATGACCTCCCGCTTGAGCAGGCTCGCAAGCAGCATGCGCGGGGTGTTGCTTCCGTGCTCCAGAAGCGCGCGCGTCACGTCGCGCTCGGAGAACACGCCCATCACGGTGCTCCCCTCGGTGCCGCAGATGTCGGTGACGATGACGGAGGAGATGTTCTCCCGCTTCATCACCCGGACGGCGTCGGCCACGGTCTCCTGCATGCGCAGGGTGACAACGCGGGTATGGCGCTTCTCGCGCAGGATATCGTCGACGGTGATCATGATGTCCTCCCCTGGCGGCGCCTGCCGCCTCGTATGCGGACCGTTCAATGCGGCCCTTGGACACTGATGCTGGTATTCAGAATACATTCTGTCAACGCGCAGTGCGGGAGGAGGGAGGGGGGATTTTGCTGCATCGCAACGACAGGGCGCAGCTATCCATGCGTCATTACCTGCCCTAACGCCTATTCGGCGATCTGATATGATGTATTCAATACGCCGCGCGGAGAATCACACGTTGCGGCGGGCGGTGGGAATTCCGGCGACCGGCCGAGCGCGTCGACGAGCCTAAGGCGAAGGGGTGCGATGACGTACCAGGATATCAACGTGAAGCCGATCGAGACGGAATCGAGCTTCCGGATGAAGGCCTACAAGGCGCTGAAGGCGGCCATCATGGAGATGGACATCTACAGCCACCCCGAGGAAATCCGCCTCGAGGAGCGTCAGCTCTCCGAGAAGCTGGGCGTCTCCCGCACGCCGATCCGCGAGGCCATGACCCTTCTGGAGCAGGAAGGGTTCGTGCGCTCGGTACCGCGCCGCGGCATCTTCGTGGTCCGCAAGTCCAAGCGGGAGATCATCGAGATGATCACCGTCTGGGCCGCCCTAGAGGGCATGGCGGCGCGGCTGGCCTGCGAGCGGGCGAGCGAGGCCGAGATCCGCCTCCTGCGCGAGAATGTGCGCGCCTTCGCCAACCGCGACCCGGAAGAGTTCGTGTCCGAGTATTCGGAGGCCAACCTCGCCTTTCACAAGCTCATCATCCGCATGTCCGGCTGCGCGCTGATCGGCGAGACGACCGAGAGCCTGTTCCCGCACATGCGCGGCGTGCGCAAGGTCACCATCGGCCAGGATCACCGGGCGCAGCGCTCCATCCTCGACCACACCCGCATCGTGGAAGCCATCGAGAAGCGCGACGCGGATCTTGCCGAGCGTCTGGTGCGCGAGCACACGCTGGGCCTCGCCCGGCACGTGGCAGAGCACGGCCACTTCCTCGACTGACCTTGCCTCGACTGACCTTGCCTGGACTGACCTTGTCCGGACGGACCTTTCCGGACTGACCTTTCGGTGTTTTCGGATTAAAGAGGGGGGCGCCCCTCCGGGGGAGAAGGGACCCATGCGGCATGGGTCCGCACAAGGGCAGCCTCCTCATCCCATGCGCTATGCCAATCTCGTCAAGAACATCTCCAACTGGCCCACCTACTTCGCCTTCAAGTACGGCCTGACCCAGGCGCCCGTGGCCCATTTCCGGCTGCGCTCGGGCGTCGAGGTGAAGGTGCCGCGCGAGGTGCTGCACGAGTTCAAGGAAGTGTTCTTCGACGAGGCCTACCTCAAGGGGATGCCGCTCCCGGTGCAGCCCGGCGATACCGTCGTCGACATCGGCGCGAACATCGGCGCCTTCAGCATGTTCGCCCTGCATCGCCTGGCGGCCGGACGGGTGATCGCCTTCGAGCCGGACCCGGTCAATTTCGCTCACCTGTCCGCCAACGCCGCCCTCGCCGCCGGCCGGCTGGTGCCGGTGCCGCAGGCCATCTCCGACACGGCGGGGGAAATGACCTTCCATCGTGGAAATGCAGGCGGCGTCTCCACCTCCGGTTCGCTGCTGAGCACGAAGGGGGAGAAGGTGACGGTGGCGACGACGACGCTCGAGGAGGCCTTTGCCCGCCACGGCATCGAAAGCTGCGCCTTCCTCAAGATGGATTGCGAGGGCGCCGAGTTTTCCATCCTCTATGGCGCGTCCGACGGCGTGCTGAAACGCATCCGCCAGATGGTGATCGAGGTGCATGACCAGAAGCAGTCGCCGCGCACCCGCGCCGACCTGAAGGCCCACCTCGTCGCCAAGGGCTTCCGTCTCAGGGACGGCATGCACGATCTGCTGTGGGCGTGGCGGGAGGACTGAACCTTCCCGAAGCCCTCGCCACTCCGAGGCCTCCCCGGCCCCCCAACGAAAAAGGCCGGCGCCGGGATATCCCCGGCGCCGGCCTTTTCAGTCCAGGGGCGGCGCGCTCAGGCCGCCTTGCTCTTCTCGATCATCTGCACAAAGCGATCGAAGAGATAGTGGCTGTCGTGCGGGCCGGGGCTCGCCTCGGGATGGTACTGCACCGAGAAGACCGGCCGGTCGGCCAGCGCGATGCCGGCATTGGAGCCGTCGAACAGGGAGACGTGGGTCTCGATCGCGTTTTCCGGCAAGCTGCCACGATCCACGGCGAAACCGTGGTTCATGGAGGTGATCTCCACCTTGCCGGTGGTGAGGTCCTTCACCGGGTGGTTCGCGCCGTGGTGCCCCTGGTGCATCTTCATGGTGCGCCCGCCCACCGCGAGGCCGATCATCTGGTGGCCGAGGCAGATGCCGAAGGTGGGCACGCCGCTGGCGATGATCTCGCGGATCACCGGCACCGCATATTCCCCCGTCGCCGCCGGATCGCCCGGGCCGTTGGAGAGGAAGACGCCGTCCGGCTTCAGCGCCAGGATGTCCCCGGCCGAGGCCGTGGCCGGCACCACCGTCACCTTGCAGCCGGCGCTGGCGAGCAGGCGCAGGATGTTGCGCTTCACGCCATAGTCCACCGCCACCACATGGTGGCGGGGCGCATCCTCGCGGCCGTATCCGGTCGCCCAGCCCCAGGTGGTCTCGTCCCAGGCGAAGCGCTGGGCCGAGGTGACGCCAGGCACGAGGTCCATGCCCACGAGGCCGGGCCACTGGCGCGCCTCGGCCTTGAGCGCGTCGAGATCGAAGACGCCGTCGCGGGAATGGGCGATGACCGCGTTGGGCATGCCGCCCTCGCGGATGAGGGCGGTGAGCGCGCGGGTGTCGATGCCGCTGATGCCGGGGATGCCGCGCGCCTTCAGCCACTCGTCGAGGTGGCGGGTGGCGCGGTAGTTGGACGGCTCGGTCACCGCCGTGCGCAGCACCACGCCGCGCACGCCGGAGGACTGGGCCATGGACACCGTCTCGATGTCCTCTTCGTTGGTGCCCACATTGCCGATGTGCGGGAAGGTGAAGGTGATGATCTGGCCCGCATAGGAGGGATCCGTGAGGATCTCCTCGTAGCCGGTGATGGCGGTGTTGAAGCACACCTCGCCAGCCAGGCTCGCCTCGGCACCGATGCCGAAGCCTTCGAGCACCGTGCCGTCGGCGAGGACGAGCACAGCCGTGGGCTTGGGCTCGCTCCAGCCTTCGGCGGGGGGCGTCGCATCCCGGCCCACGGCCGGGGCGGTCAGGGCGTGGTCTTGTTCGTTCGTCATGGATCGCCTAGATAGAGGCTCACGCGCGACGTTTCCAGCGTCAAGCGCGTGAATTTGTGCGTCGCGGTGCATGTGGACCCGCAGATGTCGGGCCACGGCTGCGGTCGAAAGCGCGGTCGAGCGGACGCAGGGAGCCTCCTGCGGAGGCGTGGCGGCCACGCGGAAGAGGCCCGGCCGCCTTCTCCCTCCCGCGCCAGCACTTCCATCCGGATCACAATTGCAACAAGGACAACGTTCCGTGCTTCGTGACGACATCAATGCGGCTCTGAAAGAGTCACTGAAGGCCCAGGACAAGCGCCGCACCGGCACGCTGCGCCTGATCAACGCGGCGCTGAAGGACCGCGACATCGAGCAGCGCGGCCACGGCAAGGACCCCCTGACCGACGACGAACTGCGGGCGCTCCTCGCGAAGATGGTGAAGCAGCGCGAGGAGAGCGCGAAGATCTATGACGAGGCCGGGCGCCCCGAGCTCGCCGCGCAGGAGCGCGAGGAGATCACCTACATCCAGGCCTTCCTGCCGCAGCAGCTCTCCGAGGCCGACACCCGCGCCGCCATCGCCGCGGTGATCGCCGAGATCGAGGCCAAGGGCATCAAGGACATGGGCCGCACCATGGCGGTCCTCAAGGAGCGCCATGCCGGCGCCATCGACTTCGGCAAGGCCTCTGGCTGGGTGAAGGACGCGCTCACCAACGCGGGCTGACGTTGTCCGCCCCACCTTTGGGGCCGCCCCGACCACGCGTCGGCGGCGGCTCCAGGCCCCGCGCGCCCCCAAAAGGCGCGTGCGCCGGCAACCCGATGGCGGGGACGGCCGGCGTCCGGCAGCAGCGCGCCTGACCGCGGGCAGGCCGCAGAAAGAGAATTTAACACCGGAAGGTGGTATTCAGGACATCGGCCAGCGAACCCGTGACAGCCGGGCCCGTGCCGAAAGGGCCGGCCGATCAGCGATTGCCTTGGCCCCGACTGCGGCGGGCAGCATGTGCGCACGCATTTCGCGAGATGACCGGCTGTGGATAACGAGGATAGTGCGAGCCGGCGCGGCCGGCGCGGCCGCGCCCCCCACCGGCATGCGATCGGCGCTGCCGCACCCGCTCCTGTTTCGCTAGACTGATGGGCTGACGCCCCGGACCCTGACCCGAATGCGCTTCCCACCCGCCTTCCTCGACGAGATCCGCGCCCGCCTCCCGGTGTCCGAGGTGGTGGGCCGGCGGGTCCGGCTGAAGAAGCAGGGACGCGAGTTCGCCGGCCTCTCCCCCTTCAACGCGGAGAAGACCCCGTCCTTCTTCGTCAATGACCAGAAGGGCTTCTACCACTGCTTCTCCTCCGGCAAGCACGGGGACGTGTTCGACTTCCTGATGGAGACCGAGGGCGTGCCCTTCGGCGAAGCGGTGGAGCGTCTCGCCTCCATGGCCGGCCTGCCGGTACCGCAGGCCACCCCCGAGGCGGCGAAGAAGGAAGAGCGCCGGCGCACCCTGTTCGAGGTGATGGCGCTCGCCGCCCGGCATTTCGAGGAGACGCTGCAGTCACGCCTCGGCGCGAAGGCGCGCGGCTATCTCGCTGACCGGGAGCTCGGCGCCGCCACCCAGAAGCGATTCGGCCTCGGCTACGCCGCGGGGGAGCGCTTCCACCTCAAGGAGGCCCTCGGCAAGGCAGGCGTGCCGGTGGAAGACATGGTGGAAGCCGGCCTGCTCATCGCCGGCGACGACATTCCGGTACCCTACGACCGTTTCCGCGACCGGGTGATGTTCCCCATCACCGACCTGAAGGGCCGTATCGTCGCGTTCGGCGGCCGGGCCCTGGAGAAGGACGTCCCGGCCAAGTACCTGAATTCGCCGGAAACCCCGCTCTTTCACAAGGGATCACTGCTCTATAACGGCTTCGCCGCCCGCACCGCCGCCCAGTCGGGGGCGCGGGTGATCGCGGTGGAAGGCTATGTGGACGTGATCGCCATGGCGGAGGCCGGCTTTGGCGCCACCGTCGCCCCCCTGGGCACGGCGCTGACGGAAGAGCAGCTGCAGCTGCTCTGGCGCATGTCCGAGGAGCCGCTGCTGCTGTTCGACGGCGACAAGGCCGGCCGCCGCGCCGCCCATCGCGCCATCGACCTCGCCTTGCCGCACCTGAAGGCCGGCCGCAGCCTCGCCTTCGCCGCCCTGCCGGAGGGGCAGGACCCGGACGACCTCATCCGCCGCTCCGGCCGCGAGGCCATGGAACAGGTGCTGGTGCAGGCCCGGCCGCTGGCGGCGGAATTGTGGGCGCGGGAAAGCGAGGCCGCCTCCCTCGACACGCCGGAACGCCGGGCGGCGCTGGAAGGGCGCCTGAACGAGGTGGTCTCGGCCATCGCCGACGAGACCGTGCGCAAGCACTACCGGCAGGACCTGTTGGGCCGCTTCAACGCCCTCATCGCCCCCCAGGAGCGCGGGCCGGCCAAGGGACGACGCGAGAGCTGGCAGGCGGGCCCCCGGGCCCGCAAGGGCACTCCCCTTCCCCCGCCCCTGGTGCCCCGAGGCACGGAAATCGCCCGCAGCGCCCTGGTGCGCGGACCCATGGCGGCGTTGCCGCGCAATGAGGCCCTGCTGCTGTTCTGCCTCATCAACCACGCCTTCCTCCTCGACGAGGCCAGCGAGGAGGTGGCGAACCTGCCGCTGGCCAATCCGGAAGCGGACCGGATGCGCCGGGCGCTGGTCGAAGCCAATCTCGACGGCCTCGACGCCGCGAGCCTTGCCGAACGCCTCGGACAGGCGGATCTTGAGGCCCTGACCCGCCGGGTAAGAGCCCTGGCCGACCCGCGGCACGACTGGCCGGCATATCCTGATACCGCACCAGCCGACGTCCGGCTCTGGTGGCATCAGCGTATGGCCTTGCATCACAAGGCTCACGCGCTATCTAGAGAGTTGAAGGAGGCCGAGCGCACCTTGGGGGAGGACCCCAGTGAAGCGAATTTCGCTTGGCTTCGGGATGTCCGCGAGCGCCTGTCGGCGCTGGACGGGACCGAGGCATTGGTGGAAGGCTTCGGTGCGTCGTCAGGCCGGAGCGCGGCGCGATCCATCTAGGAGCGGGCATGCGAATTTTTATTTCGCCCGGGCGGGCATGGCGCTGAAAGATGCCATAGTCCGGCGCGAAGCAGAACGGAAGGCAGCCTAGCGCATCCACCATTGGGGTTGGAAGGACGTTCAGGCTGGTTTAACGGGATGGCGTCAAAAAAGCCGCTCCCGGGCACAAGGGCAAAAGGTGGCGAGGCCGAGGGGCCGCGCCGCCGTTCTGCTGTTGTCATTCGGCGGGATCAGCAGGAGAAGTCTATGGCGAAGCAAGCTTCCGAGACGACCGAGGCTCCGGAGAAGGAGACCGACGCGCCCGACGGCCCGTTGCTCGACCTCTCGGACGCCGCCGTCCGGAAGATGATCAAGAACGCCAAGCGGCGGGGCTACGTGACCTACGAGCAGCTCAATGAGGTGATGCCCTCCGAGGAGGTCACCTCCGAGCAGATCGAAGACACCCTCGCCATGCTCAACGACATGGGCATCAACGTCATCGAGGCCGAGGAAGCCGAGGCCGAAGAGGGCAGCGAGGAGGCCGAGACGGCCGACGAGCCCGAGGAGAGCGAGGGCGGCGAGATCGCCGAGGCCGCGCCCGCGTCGCGTGCGGTCACGCGTTCGGAGGCCAAGTCCGAGCCGGCCGAGCGCACCGACGACCCGGTACGCATGTACCTGCGCGAGATGGGCTCGGTGGAGCTGCTCTCCCGCGAGGGCGAAATCGCCATCGCCAAGCGCATCGAGGCCGGCCGCGAGGCGATGATCGCCGGCCTGTGCGAGAGCCCGCTGACGTTCCAGGCCATCATCATCTGGCGCGACGAGCTCACCGAGGGCCGCGTGCTGCTGCGCGACATCATCGACCTCGAAGCCACCTACGCCGGTCCCGAGGGCAAGAATCCGCCTGCGGCATTGGGCGAGGAAGCAGCCCTTTCGCCCGAAGCCGGCGAGGACGGCCTGCTGGGCGATGCCCCCGGCCCGGAGGGCGACGACGACGACATGGAGAATTCCATGTCCCTCGCCGCCATGGAGGCGGAGATCAAGCCGAAGGTGGTGGAAACCTTCGACCGCATCGCCTCGTCCTATACCAAGCTCCGGCGCCTGCAGGACCAGAACGTCGAATCGAAGCTGAAGAACGAGACCCTGTCGCCGGCGCAGGAGCGCAAGGCGAAGAAGCTCAAGGAAGACCTCGTCGGCGACGTGAAGAGCCTGTCCCTCAACCAGGCGCGCATCGACGCCCTGGTGGAGCAGCTCTACGAGATCAACAAGCGCCTCGTGGGGCTGGAAGGGCGGCTGCTGCGCCTCTCCGACAGCTACGGCGTGACCCGCGACGACTTCCTGAAGAACTACATGGGCTCGGAACTCGATCCCAAGTGGGTGCTACGCGTCTCCAAGCTCGGCTCGCGCGGCTGGAAGGGTTTCGTCGCCCACGAGAAGGACACCATCCGCGACCTGCGCGGCGACATCCATGCCTTGGCCACCGAGACCGGGCTGGAGATCGCCGAGTTCCGCAAGATCGTGCAGATGGTGCAGAAGGGCGAGAAGGAAGCCCGCCAGGCGAAGAAGGAAATGGTGGAGGCCAATTTGCGCCTCGTCATCTCCATCGCCAAGAAGTACACGAACCGCGGCCTGCAGTTCCTGGACCTGATCCAGGAGGGCAACATCGGCCTGATGAAGGCGGTGGACAAGTTCGAGTACCGGCGCGGCTACAAGTTCTCCACCTACGCCACGTGGTGGATCCGGCAGGCCATCACCCGGTCCATCGCCGACCAGGCGCGCACCATCCGCATTCCCGTGCACATGATCGAGACGATCAACAAGATCGTGCGCACGAGCCGGCAGATGCTGCACGAGATCGGCCGCGAGCCCACTCCGGAGGAACTGGCCGAAAAGCTCGGCATGCCGCTGGAGAAGGTGCGCAAGGTGCTGAAGATCGCCAAGGAGCCCATCTCCCTCGAAACGCCCATCGGCGACGAGGAGGATTCCCACCTCGGCGACTTCATCGAGGACAAGAACGCCATCCTGCCCATCGACGCGGCGATCCAAAGCAATCTTCGCGAGACGACGACGCGGGTTCTCGCGTCGCTGACCCCGCGCGAGGAACGCGTGCTGCGCATGCGCTTCGGCATCGGCATGAACACGGACCACACCCTCGAGGAGGTGGGCCAGCAGTTCTCGGTGACCCGCGAGCGTATCCGCCAGATCGAGGCCAAGGCGCTGAGGAAACTGAAGCACCCGAGCCGCTCGCGCAAGCTCAGGTCGTTCCTCGACAACTGAGCCGCGCCCCTCGCCCACCATCGGACGGCAGGCCTCGGCCTGCCGTTTGCTTTTGCGCGTCTTTCCGCGGTGCACGCCGCTTCGGAATGATCCCCCGACAGCTGTGCCGCGCAAGGCAATCACCGTCGTCCTCCGGCTTGACCGGAGCACCCATCCCGCCCTTTGCACCGACCGATGGATGCACCTTCGGTCAAGCCGGAGGGCGACGGCGGTGACAAATCTGCTATCGCGTCCCGGACGCATGGAGCGTCCCGTGGGACGTCCCATGGGGCGTCAGCGGAATGCGAGCCGGGCCCCAGCGGACGGGCTCGCCGAAGGCGCTTCCTGATCCAACGGTTCCGGGCATTGCCCGCTGCGCGGAAGTCTCGCGCTGGACCCCGGATCAGCGCTCCGGCTGCGCCGTCGCTTGTCCGGGGAGCAACCTCACACCCCCAGATAGCGCGACGCCAGCCCCGCATCGGCCACGAAGGCCGCGGCCGGCCCCGCGTGCACCACCCGCCCCTTCTCCATCACCGCCGCCTGCTCGCACACCTGCGCCAGCGCGGAGACATGCTTGTCGATGACGATCAGCGACAGCCCCTCCCCTTTCAGCATCGACAGGACGGCCCAGATCTCCGCGCGGATGAGCGGGGCGAGACCCTCCGTCGCCTCATCCAGGATGAGGAGGCGCGGGTTGGTCATCAGCGCCCGGCCGATGGCCAGCATCTGCTGCTCGCCGCCGGAGATGCGGTTGCCGAAATGCCGTCGCCGCTCGGCGAGGCGCGGAAACAGCCCGTAGACGCGCTCCAGCGTCCACGCCCTCTGCCCCGCGCGCGGCGGGGCAGCGGTGGCGATCAAATTCTCTTCCACCGTCAGCGTCGGGAAGATCTGCCGCCCCTCGGGCACGAGGCCGATGCCAAGCCGCGCGATCCGGTGGGGCTTGAGCCCGGCCAGCGGCACGCCATCGAACGTCCGGCTCCCCCCCGTCGGCGGCACCAGCCCCAGGATGGCGCGCACGGTGGTGGTCTTGCCCATGCCGTTGCGGCCCATAAGCGCCAGCGCGGCCCCCGCCGGCACGTCGAGATCGACGCCGAACAGCACCGGCGCGCCGCCATAGCCGGCGGTGAGGCCGCGCAGGGCGAGAAGTGCGGTCATGCCTCCTCCCCCAGATAGGCGGCCTTCACCCGGTCATCGGCGCGCACCTCGTCCGGCGTCCCGCAGGCAATGATGCGGCCAGCCACCAGCACGCTGATGCGATCGGCGAGGCGGAACACCGCTTCCATGTCGTGTTCCACGAGCAGAATGGCATATTGCCGCTTGAGGCGCTCCAGCAGGGCCACCATGGCGGCGGATTCCGTCGGCCCCGTCCCGGCCATGGGCTCGTCGAGCAGCAGCAAGCGCGGCCGGGCGGCGAGCCCCATGGCGAGCTCGAGCGCCCGCTTCTCCCCGTGGCTGAGGCCCGATGCGGCCACACGGCTGCGGCCGGCGAGCCCGACCTCGGCCAGCAGGAGCTCCGCCTGCGCATTTGCCTCGCGATCGGCGGAGGCGGGTCGCAGCAGGCGGAAGGTGCGCCCGCGCGCAGCCATCACGGCGAGCGCCACGTTCTCCCGCACGGTGAAGCCCGGAAAGACCGAGGTGATCTGGAAGGACCGGGCCAGGCCGCGCCGCGCCCGCCGGTGCACCGGCAGGCGCGTGATGTCCGACCCGGCAAAGCGGATGGCACCGGCGTCTGGCATCACCTCGCCGGCGATCTGCGCGACCAGCGTGGTCTTGCCCGCGCCATTGGGGCCGATGAGGGCATGGATCTCGCCGGAATGGACCGAAAGGTCCACGCCCGCCGTGACGTGCAGCGCGCCATAGGCCTTGGCGAGGCCGGAGATCTCCAGCAGCGCCTCAGCCATCGCGCCGTCTCCCGAAAAGGGCGGAGAGGCCGCCGCGAGAGAGGACCAACAGCACCAGCAACGGGCCGAAGAGGATGCGCCAGTGCTCGGTGAGCCGGGACAGGCCCTCTTCCACCAGCACCACGCCCAGCGCTCCGATGACCGGCCCCAGAACCGTTCCGGCGCCGCCGGCCACCACCATCACGATGAGCTCGCCGGAGCGGTGCCAGGACAGATAGGCCGGGCTGACGAATTCGGCGAGGTTGGCATAGAGCGCGCCGGAAAGGCCCGCCAGCGCCCCGGCAATGGTGAAGGCGAGGAGGCGGTAGGGATAGGGATCCACCCCCAGGGCCCGCAGCCGCCGCTCGTTCTCCTTGCCCGCCGCCAGCACCCGGCCGAAGGGCGATGCCGCCAGAACGTGGCACGTGAGAACCGTGGCAACGAGGAGCCCGAGCACCGTGAAATGGAAGATCTTCGGATCCTTCAGCCAGCGCTGGCCGGCCACGGTGGAACGGGCGGCGAGCGTCAGGCCGTCGTCGCCGCCATAGGCCGAGAGGCTCTGGGCGACGAAGAAGGCCATCTGCCCGAAGGCCAGCGTGATCATGATGAAATAGACGCCCCGCGTCTTCAGCGAGATCGCGCCGGTGGCAAGGGCGAACAGCCCCGCGGCGGCCATGGCCACGGGGAAGGAGACGAGGGCGTCCCTCCCCCCCTCTTCCATCAGGATGCCCACCGCATAGGCGCCGATGCCCATGACCGCCGCATGGCCGAAGGAAACCAGCGCCCCTTGCCCCAGGATGAAGCCGAGGCTCACCGCCGCGAGCGCGAAGATCATGCCGCGCGCCACCAGCGACAGGGTGAAGGCGTCGGCGAACAGCGGGACCGCCGCGAGCGCACCGAACAGGAGGACAGGCAGGAGGCGCCTCATGCCGGCGCCGGGAACAGGCCGCGCGGGCGGAAGAACAGCACCAGCGCCATCAGCAGGTAGACGCTCATGGAGGCGAGCGCCGGCCCCGCCGCGCTGGCGGCGCTGGCCGACATCACCAGCTTCAGGATGTCGGTGAGGAAGGAGCGGCCCAGCGTGTCGATGAGGCCCACCATGAGCGCCGCCACGAACGCCCCGCGGATGGACCCGATGCCGCCGATGACGATGACCACGAAGGCGAGGATGAGCAACCCGTCGCCCATGCCCGGCTCCACCGAGAGGATGGGCCCGGCCATGGCGCCGGCGAAGGCCGCCAGCATGGCGCCGAAGGCGAAGATGCGGGCAAACAGCCCGGCGATGTCCACCCCCAGCGCCGAGACCATGGGCGCGTTGGTGGCCCCCGCCCGCAGCAGCATGCCGGTGCGGGTGCGGGTGACGAGCACATAGAGCAGCCCCGCCACCAGCAGACCGGCGCCGATCAGCACCAGCCGGTAGACCGGATAATTGAGCCCGTCCATGATCCGCACGGAACCCGAGAGCGCCTCCGGCATGGGGATGGCGAGGGGCGCCGAGCCCCACGTCATCTTCACCGCTTCGTTGACGAACAGGATGATGCCGAAGGTGGCGAGCACCTGTTCCAGGTGGTCCCGCCCGTAGAGCGGACGGATGACGAGCCGCTCCAGCACCAGCCCCAGCGCCAGCGCGGCGGCGAGGGCCAGCGGCAGGCCGAGCCAGAAGCTGCCGGTGATCGCGGTGGCGGTGACCATGAGATAGGCGCCCAGCATGTACTGCACGCCGTGGGCGAGGTTGATCACGTCCATCACCCCGAACACCAGCGTCAGCCCTGCCGCCACCAGGAACAGCAGGATGCCGAGCTGCAGACCGTTGAGGATCTGGACGAGGAGGAGGGTGAGGGTCATGGATCGCAAAGGAGAGGTGGCGCCCCGGACAAGCGACACCGCAGGTGGAGCGCCGATCTGGGATCCAGGGGAAAAGTCGGCGAAGCCGGCAAAGCCCCGTCGCGGTCTCAGGTCACGCCGCCTGTGGCGTAGCCTTGCGCTGGGCCCCGGCTCTGCTTCCGCTTAAGCTTCAGTCGGCCGGGGCGCGAGGGCGATTCACTTCATGTCGCACTTTTCCGCATAGGCGTCGCCATAGTTGGAGAAGATCTTCTCCGCCACCATGGTCTCCACCTTGCCGTCGCCGCGCTTGCCCACCTTCACCAGGTAGAAGTTCTGGATGGGAAACTGGTTGGTGTTGAACTTGAAGTCGCCGCGCACGCTGGAAAAGTCCGCCTTCTTCAGCGCCGCCCGCAGCGCCGCCTTGTCGGCGGTCTTGCCGCCGGTGGCCTTGAGCGCGCTGTCGATCAGCTTGGCCGCGTCATAGCCCTGCGCCGCGTAGAGGGCGGGGATGTAGCCGTATTCCTTCTCGAAGGCGGCAACGAAGGCCTTGTTGGCGGGCACGTCGAGGTCCGGCGCCCAGGCCGCGCCGGAATAGAAGCCCAGCGCCGCCTCGCCGGTGGCCGGAAGCGTGGTCTCGTCCACGGTGAAGGCGGAGAGGAAGGGCGTCGTCTCGGCAAGGCCGGCCTGACGGTACTGCTTCACCAGGTTCACGCCCATGCCGCCGGGCATGAAGGTGAAGACGGCGTCGGGCTTCGCCGCCGCGATCTTGGCGAGCTCGGCGGAGAAATCGAGCTGGCCGAGCTGGGTGTAGATCTCGTCCGCCACCTCGCCCTTGTAATAGCGCTTGAAGCCGGCGAGCGAATCCTTGCCCGCCTGGTAGTTCGGGGCCATCAGCACAACCTTCTTGTAGCCCTTGGACTGGGCATACTGGCCGAGCACCTCGTGGTTCTGGTCATTCTGGTAGGAGGCCGAAAAGAAGAAGGGATTGCACCCCGCCCCGGCGATGGTGGACGGCCCCGCGTTGCCGGAGATGAGGAAGGTCTCGCTCGCCGTCACCGGCTTGGCCACCGCGCCCATGACGTTGGAGAAGACGACGCCGGCGACGAAGTCCACCTTGTCGCGCTCCAGGAGGCCCTTCACCTTCTGCACCGCGATGTCGGGCTTGAGCTCGTCATCGACCACGACCACCTCGGTCTCCTGCCCGCCAAGCTTGCCGCCGAGCTCCTTCACCGCCAGCAGGAAGCCGTCGCGCATGTGCTGGCCGAGCACGGCGGACGGGCCGGACAAAGTGGAAACGAGTCCCACCTTCACCGGATCGGCGGCGGCCGCGCCGGCGAGGGCGAACGTGCCTGCGAGAGCGGTTGCGGCGAGAAGTCCCTTGAGCTGCATGGCCGGATGGTCCCCACGATGGTCATGACGTGCCGGCACCCTTGCAGAGGCTCAAGCCGCGCACAAGGTGGAGGCCGCCGGGAAAAGGCGCAGGCGCACCTCCCCCGGCCACCTCCGCAGGAATGGACGGCTCAGTTCCCCTCGAATCGCGGCGCGCGCTTCTCCACAAAGGCGGCGGCACCCTCGTGGAAATCCCTGGTGCCGGCACTGGCCACGAAGGCATCGCGCTCGGCATGGAGCTGGTCGGACAGGCTGTGGCTGAAGGACGAGCGCAAGAGGTGCTTGATGCGGCCATAGGCCAGCGTCGGCCCGGCGGCGAGGCGCCGGGCCAGGGCGTCGGTTTCCGCGGCGAGGTCGGCGGCCGGCACCACCTTGTTGACGAGACCGAGGCGCAGGGCTTCGGGAGCGTCGATGGTGTCGGACAGGAGCGCGATCTCCATGGCCTTGCGCAGCCCCACCACGCGCGGCAGGGAGAAGGTGGAGGAGCCGTCCGGCGAGGTGCCGATGCGGGTGTAGGCCAGGGTCATCTTCATGTCGTCGGCGGCGATGGCGAGGTCCGCCGCCAGCGCCACCGAGACCCCCGCCCCCGCCACCGCCCCGTGCAGGCTGGCGATGACCGGCGCGGACATGGCGGAAAGCGACAGGATGGCGTGGTGGAACGGGTCGATGATGGCGTTCACCACCTTCGGCGCGTCCCGCCCCGCCTCGTGGAAGCGCGCCACGTCGCCGCCGGCGAGGAAGGCCCGCCCCTCGCCGGAGAGCACCACCACCCGCACGCTCTCGTCCTTCGCCACCTTGTCCACCGCGGCCTTCAGCGCCACCACCGCCCCCTCGTGGATGGCGTTGAGCACCTGCGGCCGGTTGAAGCGGATGCGCGCGATGCCATCGGCAATGTCGAGCAGGATGGGGGTCTCGTCGGTGGCGGCGGTCATCGGCGTTCCTCGGATTGGCCAACGGCGCGGAATGCGGCCGGCAGGGCCGCCAAGCTGCCAAAGCGCGCCGGTCCTCACAAGTCGCCGGTCGCGGCGCATGCGGTGGCGCGCGGGGCTTTTCGCCAAATTCTACCAATCTGATAGATTTTACATTTGTGTGTCGCGGTTATTTTCATATTGCGCATTTTTATTCGGTGATTTAGTTTAAGACACATAGGACTTGTAATAATTAGCGCTCGCCCGATGTGAGATGGGAAATTGGAGCGCGGAGCCGCAGACCCATGACCTCTCCCCTGCAGCGCAAGCTGAAAATCACGGGCCCCACCGTCGTCACCGCCAACCGACTCGCGGACGGGGTGGTGGTGTGGCTCACCGCCGACGGCCGGTGGGCAGAGACCATCGGCGAGGCGGCGGTGGCCGGCTCGAGCGAGGCGGTGCACGCTTTGCTGGACGTGGCCCATGCCGACGAAAACACCGCGGTGGGCGCCTACCCCGCGCGCGTGGACATCGCGGCGAATGGCACGCCCGCGCCCGCCAACCTGCGCGAGCGCATCCGCGTCGGCGGCCCCACCGTTTCCCTGCCCGGCGCCGCCTGAGGCCACAAGGCCCGTCCGACGCGCGCACATCCGATATCGAAAGTCCGACCCCGATGTATGTCTACGACGAGTTCGATCGCACCTTCCTCCAGGAGCGCGTCGCCGAGTTCCGCGATCAGGTGGCGCGCCGCCTCTCGGGCGAGCTGAACGAGGAGGAGTTCAAGCCCCTCCGCCTCATGAATGGCGTGTACCTGCAGTTGCACGCCTACATGCTGCGCGTGTGCATTCCCTACGGCACCCTGTCCTCGACGCAGCTGCGCGCGCTCGCCGCCGTGGCCCGCAAGTACGACCGGGGCTACGGCCATTTCACCACGCGGCAGAACATCCAGTTCAACTGGATCAAGCTCGCCGAACTGCCCGACGCCATGGCCGACCTCGCCGCCGTGGGCATCCACGGCCTCCAGACCTCCGGCAACTGCATCCGCAACACCACCACCGATCCGTGGGCGGGCGCGGCGCAGGACGAGCTGGAGGACCCGCGCCTTTATGCCGAGGTAATCCGGCAGTGGTCCACGCTGCATCCGGAATTCGCCTACCTGCCGCGCAAGTTCAAGATCGCCATCACCGCGGCCAAGCACGACCGCGCCGCCATCCGCGTCCATGACGTGGGCCTGCGCCTGCGCCAGCGGGACGGGGAGACCGGCTTCGAGGTGATGGTGGGCGGCGGGCTCGGCCGCTCGCCCTATATCGGCAAGACCATCCGCGACTTCCTGCCGAAGGAGCACCTGCTCTCTTATCTCGAAGCCATCCTGCGCACCTACAACCTCGGCGGGCGGCGCGACAACATCTACAAGGCGCGCATCAAGATCCAGGTGCACGAGCTCGGCACCGAGGAATTCGCCCGCCTGGTGGAGGCCGAGTGGGCCGAGATCCGCGACGGCGCCCTGACGCTCGACGACGCAGCTCTCGATGCCATCCGCGACCGGTTCGTGAACCCCGCCTTCGAGGCGCTGGAGGACACGCCGGCGGTGCTGGCGCAGGCGCTCGCCACCGACCCCGCCTTCGCCCGCTGGCACGCCAATTCCGTCGCCCCGCACAAGGTCGCGGGCCATGCCATCGTGACCTTGTCGCTGAAGCCGGTGGGCGGACCGCCCGGGGACGCGACCGCCGACCAGATGGACGCCATCGCCGACCTCGCGGACCAGTACGCCCATGGCGAGATCCGTGTCGCCCACGAGCAGAACCTCACCTTCCCCCATGTGCGGCAGAAGGATCTGCCCGCCCTGTGGGCGAAGCTGAAGGCCATCGGCGTCGCCACCCCGAATGTGGGCCTGGTGACCGACATCATCGCTTGCCCGGGCCTCGACTACTGCTCGCTGGCCAACGCCCGCTCGATCCCCATCGCGCAGAAGCTCACCGAACGCTTCGCGGATGACGCCCGCATCGCCGACATCGGCCGGCTGCACCTCAACATTTCCGGCTGCATCAATGCCTGCGGCCACCACCATGTGGGCCATATCGGCATTCTCGGGGTCGAGAAGAAGGACGAGGAGTTCTTCCAGATCACCCTCGGCGGCAAGGGCAATTCCAAGGCGCGCATCGGCGAGCTGCTGGGCCCCGCCGTTCCCGAGAGCGAGATCGTGGACGTGGTGGAACGCCTGGTCGACACCTATCTCGACCTGCGCACCTCCCCCGCCGAGACCTTCATCGCCGCCGTCGAGCGCCTCGGCCTCGAGCCCTTCAAGGAGCGCGCCTATGCCTCTCGTTAAGAACGGCGCGCCCGCCGCCGACGCCTTCGTCTCCATCGCCGATGGCGAAGCCCTGCCCGACGGGCCGGTGATCGTCTCCGCCGAACGGCTGCTGTCGGAGGGCCCCGCCTTGTCCGCCCGCAACGGCGACCTCGGCGTCGCCTGGCCGAACAACCGGGACGTGGCGGAGCTCCAGCCCTTCCTCTCGCGCCTGTCGCTGATCGCCCTCACCTTCCCGAAGTTCCGCGACGGACGCGCCTACAGCCAGGCGCGGCTCCTGCGCGAGCGCTTCGGCTTCAAGGGCGAGCTGCGCGCGGTGGGCAACGTGCTGCGCGACCAGGTGCTGTTCATGGTGCGCGCCGGCTTCGATGCCTTCTCGTTGGAGAAGGAGGCGGACGCCGCGGCCTTCGGCAAGGCGGTCGCCACCTATTCCGTCTTCTACCAGCCCACGGGCGACGGGCGGGCCACGGTCCGCGACGCGCGACGCGCCGAACTTGCGGCGCAGGGGTGACCCATGAATGCCATTGAACGCACCCTCCCCCTGATCGACGTGCCGGCGCTCGACGCCCGGCTGCAGGCTGCCCCGCCCCTGGAGATCATCGCCGCGGCGCTCGACGCCTTCCCCGGCCGTGTCGCCGCCGTATCGTCCTTCGGCACGGAATCGGCGGTGCTGCTGCACATGATCTCGCAGGTGGACAAGGCGGCACCGGTGCTCTTCCTCGACACCGGCCACCTGTTCGAGGAGACGCTCACCTACCGTGACACGCTGGCGGAGAGCCTCGGCCTGACCAACGTGCAGACCTTCAGCCCGGACCCGATCGCCCTGGCGGCGCGGGATGCGGAGCGGGCCCTGTGGTCGGAGAATCCGGACGCCTGCTGCGCCGTGCGCAAGGTGGAGCCGCTGGCCCGGGCGCTGGCGCCCTATGCGGCGTGGATCAACGGGCGCAAGCGCTACCAGGCGACCACGCGCACCGCCATTCCCTTCGTCGAGCCGGACGGGGCGCGGGTGAAGTTCAATCCCCTGGCCGCATTCGGGCGCGACGACCTCCTTGCCTACATGGAGGCCCACCATCTGCCGCGCCATCCGCTGGAGAAGCACGGCTTTGCCTCCATCGGCTGCATGCCCTGCACCACCCGCGTCCAGCCGGGCGAGGATCCGCGCGCCGGCCGCTGGCGCGGCAAGGCCAAGACGGAGTGCGGTATCCATTTCGGCGATGGGATTTAACTTAATTCCATAGAATTGGTGATATTACGTATTGACACCCGGATGAGGCCGGTGGCATCGTTCGCTACATCGAACGAATGATCCGTTTGCCGGACCCTTTTCGCCGGAGGTTTACATGCCGTCTCGCCGCACCTTCCTGGGCACCGGGCTCGGCGCCGCCGTTGCCGCGCTCGCCCTCTCGGCCGGAGCAGCGCTCGCCGCCGAGACTGTGCTCCTGAACGTGTCCTATGACCCCACCCGCGAGCTCTACGTGGCCGTCAACAAAGCGTTCGGCGCGGAATGGGCCAAGAGCCACCCAGGCGACACGCTCAAGGTCAACCAGTCTCACGGCGGCTCGGGCAAGCAGGCCCGCTCGGTCATCGACGGCCTGGACGCGGACGTGGTGACGCTCGCCCTCGCCTATGACATCGACGCCATCGCCGAGAAGGGCATCCTTGCCAAGGACTGGCAGAAGCGGCTGCCGGACAATTCCGCGCCCTATACCTCGACCATCGTGTTCCTGGTGCGCAAGGGCAACCCGAAGGGCATCAAGGACTGGGACGACCTGGTCAAGCCCGGCATCAAGATCGTCACTCCCAACCCGAAGACCTCCGGCGGCGCCCGCTGGAACTATCTTGCCGCCTGGGGCTACGCGCTGAAGAAGAACGGCGGCGACGAGGCCAAGGCGAAAGACTTCGTCAAGGCGCTGTTCAAGAATGCCCCTGTCCTCGACACCGGTGCCCGCGGCTCCACCGTTACCTTCGTGGAGCGCGGCATCGGCGACGTGCTGATCGCCTGGGAGAACGAGGCTTACCTCTCGGTGAACGAGCTCGGCCCGGACAAGTTCGACATCATCACCCCGTCCCTCTCCATCCTCGCCGAGCCGCCCGTCGCCGTGGTGGACAAGGTGGTGGACAAGAAGGGCACCCGCGCCGTCGCCGAGGCCTACCTCAAGTTCCTCTACACGCCGGAAGGCCAGGAGATCGCGGCCAAGAACTACTACCGCCCGCGCGACGAGCAGGTCGCGGCCAGGTACAAGGACAAGTTCGCCCCGGTGCAGCTGTTCACCATCGACCAGGTGTTCGGCGGCTGGCAGAAGGCTCAGAAGACCCATTTCGGCGACGGTGGCGTGTTCGACCAGATCACCGGCAACTGAACCGCGGCTTTCGCCGCACCCTCAACCGCAGCCGCCTCCCGGTGCTCTCGCCGGGGGGCGGTTGTGCTGTCGGGGCCCCGAGACGCAAGACCCGCCAGAGCCTATAAGAACGTCCCCATGAGCGCCTCACCACCCCGCCTCGCCTTTCGCCAGCCGAGCGTCATCCCCGGCTTCGGCATTACGCTCGGCCTGACCCTCACCTGGCTCGGCCTCATCGTGCTGCTGCCGCTCTCGGCGCTGTTCATCAAGACCAGCGAGCTCACCTTCGAGCGCTTCATCGCCATCGTCACCGCGCCGCGCACGCTGCACGCGCTCCAGGTGTCGTTCGGCCTGTCGCTCGCCGCCGCCCTGGTCAACGTGGTGTTCGGCTCCATCGTGGTGTGGGTGCTGGTGCGCTACGAGTTTCCGCTCAAGAAGGTGGCGGATGCCATCATCGACATCCCCTTCGCCCTGCCCACGGCGGTGGCTGGCATCGCGCTGACGGCGCTCTATGCGGAGAACGGCTGGATCGGCTCCCTGCTGGCGCCGCTCGGCATCCAGGTGTCGTTCACGCCCCTCGGCATCCTGGTGGCGCTCGTCTTCATCGGCCTGCCCTTCGTGGTGCGCACGGTGCAGCCGGTGCTGGCCGACCTCGACAAGGAGCTGGAGGATGCCGCCGCCAGCCTCGGCGCCAGCCGCCTGCAGACGCTCACCCGGGTGGTGCTGCCCTCGGTCTGGCCGGCGCTGCTCACCGGCTTCGCCCTCGCCTTTGCCCGCGCGGTGGGCGAATACGGCTCCGTCATCTTCATCGCCGGCAACCTGCCCGGCGTGTCGGAGATCGCCCCGCTGCTCATCGTCATCCGCCTCGAGGAGTTCCGCTACGCGGATGCGACCGCCATCGCCACGGTGATGCTGCTCGCCTCCTTCGTGCTGCTGCTCATCATCAACCGCCTGCAGCGCTGGGCCGAAGAACGCGGGGGCCGGAACGCATGAGCGCCCTCGACCACGTCGCCGCCAGCGAGGGCATGCCCTCGGCGCTCGCCCAGTCGCGCGCCTATACCGGCCATGGCGGCCGGCCGGTGCGCACCGAGCCGCGCTGGGTGCGCATCACGCTCACGGCGATCGCGCTCGCCTTCCTGTTCCTGTTCATCGGCCTGCCGCTGGTCACCGTCTTCTACGAAGCGTTCCGGCGCGGCTGGGCGGCCTATGTGGCGGCGCTGGTGGAGCCGGACGCGCTCGCCTCCATCCGCCTCACCCTGATCGTGGCGGCCATCTCGGTGACGGCGAACCTGCTGTTCGGGCTGGTGGCGGCCTGGTCCATCGCCAAGTTCGAGTTTCCCGGCAAGAGCCTGCTCATCACCCTCATCGACCTGCCCTTCTCCGTCTCCCCGGTGGTGGCCGGCCTCGTCTACGTGCTGCTGTTCGGCGCGCAGGGCCTGTTCGCGGCCGAGCTGGCGGCATGGGACATCAAGATCATCTTCGCCCTGCCGGGCATCGTGCTCGCCACCATCTTCGTCACCTTCCCCTTCGTGGCGCGCGAGCTGATCCCGCTGATGCAGGAGCAGGGGACGTCCGAGGAAGAAGCGGCCATCTCGCTGGGCGCCTCCGGCCTCTCCACCTTCTTCCGTGTGACGCTGCCCAACGTGAAATGGGCGCTGCTCTACGGCGTGCTGCTCTGCAACGCCCGCGCCATGGGCGAGTTCGGCGCCGTTTCGGTGGTCTCGGGCCATGTGCGGGGCCTCACCAACACCATGCCGCTGCACATCGAGATCCTCTACAACGAATATCAGTTCGTCGCGTCCTTCGCGGTGGCGTCGCTGCTGGCGCTGCTGGCGCTGGTGACGCTCATCGCCAAGACCATCCTGGAACACCGCCTCGCCGAGGGAGACAGATGACCATCGACGTCGTCGGCGTCACCAAGCGCTTCAAGACTTTCGCAGCGCTCGACAATGTGAGCCTCACCATCCGCTCGGGCGAGCTCGTCGCCCTGCTCGGCCCCTCGGGGTCGGGCAAGACCACGCTGCTGCGCATCATCGCCGGCCTCGAATGGCCCGACACGGGAGAGGTGCGCTTCGACGGGGAGGACGCGCTGTCGCGCTCCGTGCGCGAGCGCAACGTGGGCTTCGTGTTCCAGCACTATGCCCTGTTCCGGCACATGAACGTGTTCGAGAACGTGGCCTTCGGCCTGCGCGTGCGGCGCGGCGCGGACAAGCTGCCCGAGGCCGCCATCCGCGAGAAGGTGAACGAGCTGCTCTCTCTGGTGCAGATCGACTGGCTGGCCGAGCGCTATCCCTCCCAGCTCTCCGGCGGCCAGCGCCAGCGCGTGGCGCTCGCCCGCGCGCTCGCCATCTCGCCCCGCGTGCTGCTGCTGGACGAGCCCTTCGGGGCGCTGGACGCCAAGGTCCGCAAGGAGCTGCGCCGCTGGCTGCGCCATCTGCACGAGGAGCTGCCGGTCACCTCCGTGCTCGTCACCCACGACCAGGAAGAAGCGTTGGAGCTGGCCGACCGCGTGGTGGTCATGGGTCACGGCCGGATCGAGCAGGTGGGCTCGCCCGCCGAGGTCTACGACAATCCGGCCACGGCCTTCGTGCACGACTTCATCGGCGAGACCATCGCCTTGCCCGGCGAGGTGCGCGGCGGCGCGCTCTATCTCGGCACGCGGGCGCTGGGTCTCGATTCGCAGGGCGTCGCGGACGGGCCGGCGCGCATCCTCGCCCGCCCCCACGACGTGGACCTCGCCGACCCGGCCGCCACCCCCTTCGCCGGAAAGGTGCTGGCGGTGCGCACCTTCGGGCCGACCCGGCGGGCCGACGTGGCGCTCTCCGGCTCGAGCGGCCCGGTCATCGTCGAAGCCGCGGTTCCCCACGGCCAGACGCTGGAGCCGGGCACCGAGGTGGGCCTGATGCCGCGTCGCTACAAGGTATTTCCTCAGGCTTCGCATTAGGGCGAGGCGGCGAAAGCCCCGCTGCGACAGGGATGTGTCCCGGTGGGGGGACGACCGGCGGCCGGCGCCGCGCCGGTTTCGCACGGCCTGACGATTTTTCGCCACGGGGCCGTGGTGAATGAATCACGTGGCATGCCGCATCGGCTGCCGGAAGGGAGAAGGCCCGTGCCCGCGTTTGTTCTCGTCGCATTGGGTGCCCTCGGCGCCGTCGCCCTCGCGCGGGTGATCACGGCGGAGACACGTCGGATCAACGAGGCCCTCGACCGCCACCGCGCGGCCGACACCGGCGAGCTGGAAACCATCCCGCTGGAGCGGGACCCGGTCACCGGCGACTATCGGCCACGAAAGAACTGACCTTCAAACGCACGGGCATCCCGGCACAACCGCTTTCGCTGGATCCGGGAGGCCCACCGCTCAGTCGTGCGAGGGGCCGCAGGCGGGAGCCGGGCGACCGGAGGCCGTGGCCCCGCCACGGCCGGAGGCGCCGGCGGCGGCACGGCGCGCCGCCTGGCTTTTCTGGCGCTCGCTCTGGAGCGCATAGAGGCCCGCGCCCACCACCAGGGCCATGCCGATGGCGGTCCAGCCATCCGGCAGGTCGCCGAAGACAAAATACCCCGACACCAGCGCACCCAGCACCAGGAGGTAGCGCATGGGCGAGACCGAGGCGACGGGCGCGCTGCGGAAGGCGAAGACAAGCGCAAGCGTACCGACCGCGAACACGATCCCCGCAACGGCGAGATACGCCAGCACCCGTGGCGAAGGCATGATCCAGGTTTCGGAAAGGGCGAAGACGGCGCTGGTGGCGCACAGCACCAACGTGCCGGAAAACCCGACCACCGCGCCGGGAATCTGCATGCCGATGCCGCGCGTGGAGACATCGCGCACCGCACCGAAGAAGGCGGCGAGCAGCGGCAGGATGGCGACGATGTGGAAGGTCGAAGGCTCCGGCCGGGTGACGATGACCGCGCCGAGAAAACCGATGATGATCGCGCACCAGCTGCGCCAACCCACCTTTTCGCCCAGCATGGGAACGGCGAGCGCCGTCGTGATGAGGGGCGTGGCCATGTAGATGGTGGTCGAGGAAGCGATGGGCATCACCGCGAGCGCCGCCACATAGACGAACGTGGTCAGCATATCGAGCGAGGACCGCAACGCCACGCGGGGGTGAAAGGCGTAGCGCAGGGCCGGCAGGTCCCCACCGCGCACGATGAGGAGGAACAGCACCACCCCCGCAAGCAGCGAGCGCGCCCCAAGCGCCTCGCCGAGCGGTATTTCCTGCAAAGACAGCTTCAGGAAGGTGTCGTGGGTCACAAACATCGCCATGGCGAGTCCCATGGCAACCACGCCCTTCAGGCTTGAAGAGGCTCTTGCTGCGGTGCTCATGAAGCGCGCCCCCGCTCTTGCCCGCGCGCGGCCCGCGCACAGGACACAAGACAGGAAGGCGTCCGGGAAACGAAAGCTTCGCCAGCGCGGAAGCGCGCGGCGGGCCGGGGCAGGATCACAGCCGTCCTCTTTGGGTTTTCTCCCGCAGGGCGAACCGGTCGTCCGCCCCTCATCGATTTGATAGAGGAGATTTAGCCTACGGCGGGTAAACCGCGCCCTGCTCAATTGCCGGAGCTGACCGGCGAGCCCTTCGCCCCCGGCATGCCACCGCCACCTCTTCGCCGCAATCCGGCCAGAGCGCGTTCCAATCGGATCGAAACAGAAGCTGTTTCCGGTGATCGGCGAAGCTCCCTCCGGCCTATTGAACCAGGCCGGATTCAGCAGTCTCGACGGTCAGCCGCCGGTGGTGCTCATGTGCCGGCCCACGGCGGGCTGGCGGGTGCGGCGATCGATGACGAAATCGTGGCCCTTGGGCTTGCGGAAGATGGCCTCGTCGATGGCCGCCTGCAGGACCGCATCATCCCTGGTGGCCCGCAGCGGCGCGCGCAGGTCCGCCGCATCCTCCTGACCGAGGCACATGTAGAGGGTGCCGGTGCAGGTGACCCGCACCCGGTTGCAGCCCTCGCAGAAATTGTGGGTGAGCGGCGTGATGAAGCCGAGGCGTCCGCCGGTCTCCTTCACCTCCACATAGCGCGCCGGGCCGCCGGTGCGGTAGGCGATGTCGGTCAGGGTGAAGCGCTCTTCCAGCCGCGCACGCACGTCGGACAGCGGCAGATACTGGTCGACCCGTTCCTCGCCCACCTCGCCGAGCGGCATCACCTCGATGAGGGAGAGGTCGTGACCCTCCCCGTGCGCCCATTCCATCATGGACGCGATCTCGTGCTCGTTCACGTCCTTGAGGGCGACGGCGTTGATCTTCACCTTGAGCCCGGCCGCCTTGGCGGTGCTCACGCCTTCCAGGACCTTGGAGAGCTCGCCCCAGCGGGTGATGGCGCGGAACTTCGCCGGGTCCAGCGTGTCGATGGACACATTGATGCGCTTCACCCCGCAGGCCGCAAGGTCCGCCGCATGGCGGGCGAGCTGGGAGCCGTTGGTGGTCAGCGTCAGTTCCTCGAGCTGCCCCGTCTCCAGATGGCGCGAGAGGGAGCGGAACAGGGTCATCACATCCCGTCGCACCAGAGGCTCGCCGCCGGTGAGGCGCAGCTTGCGCACCCCGCGCAGGACGAAGGCGCTGCACAGGCGGTCCAGTTCCTCCAGGCTGAGCAGATCCTGCTTGGGCAGGAAGGTCATGTGCTCGGCCATGCAATAGACGCAGCGGAAATCGCAGCGATCGGTGACGGACACGCGCAGATAGGTGACGGCACGGCCGAACGTGTCCATCAGCGGGCCGGCCTTGGCCGCAGCCGCCACGCTCGGTCGGTCGATCAGATCCCTCGGCATGTCGCTCACAGGCTTACTCCCGGTCACCACGCTGCGCCGCCCCGGCCTGCCGACTTTATCGCCCGCCGATCTTCAGGACCGCCGCGATCCCACGGCTGCGGCAGACGGCGGACTTCGGCACTTGGTCTATATATCGTATGCAAGGCTCGGATGGATAGGGCGCGGCGGGCAACACATTCCGGTGTGGCCGCCAGCGCCGTGCAATTGGAGAAAATCATGGCAGCGACTGCCCCCGCGGCCCCCTGGCCCACCGAGCTGCGCGTGGTGAACGAGCGCCACGCCCTCGCCGTCACCTTCGATGATGGCACCAGCTTCACCCTGCCGGCCGAATATCTGCGCGTGGAAAGCCCCTCCGCCGAGGTGCAGGGCCACATGCCGGACGAGAAGATCACCATCCCCGGCAAGCGCGCCGTGCGCATCGCCCAGGTGGAGCCGGTGGGCAACTACGCCGTGCGCCTCATCTTCGACGATGGCCACGGCACCGGCCTCTACACGTGGCCGCTGCTCTACAGCTACGGCCTGGAGCAGGAAGAGAAGTTCGGCGCCTATCTCAAGGCCCTGGAGGCGCAGGGGTTGTCGCGGGGATAGGCGGCTTTCCCGGCGTGCGAACGAGGGCGGGAGCAGCGCCGTGGCGCGTCCGAAAGGCGTTCGCCTCCTCCCCGGAAAGCACGCCGTCGGCGTCCGTGTCCGCCGACGTGAACAGCGCTTCCACCAGCGCGTCGTAGCCTGCTCGCTGCAGCGCGGGATCGTCGGGCGTCAGCGGAGCTTCGCTTTTCGGGCCGCGGATAGAGGGGGTATGCGCGGGTAGCGCGGCGAGCATCTCGTCCAGGGAGACTCGCCCGTTCTTGTCGAGGTCATAGGTGGCCACGGCGCTGCGGAACAGCATATCGGGATCGTAGGTCTGGCCTGCACGGGTGGGGCGCTGGGAAACCGCTATGGTCCTCGCCTCGCGTTCGGTGACCACCTTGTCCCCGTCGAGGTCCAGCGAAAGGAAATAGGCGATGGCCATCGCGCGGCGCGACGCCATGTCCAGCTCAAGGACAATGGTATCGTCTCGCCAGTCGATGACTCCATCGTCATTCTTGTCGAAGGTGACGAACCATTCCCCGGCCCGCGCGGCCAAATCCTTCCGCGCCAGGCCCGGTTGAAAACGGCCCACAAGCCGCCACTCCACGGTGCCCAGCGTATGCACGAACATCAGGGCTCCGGCCGGCGCGCTCGCAAACAAGGCGGCGACCAGAAACAGGCTGGACAGGGGCACGCTCCAGGCGCTCCCCTGCCGCCGGCACCGGCCCCGGCCGGCTGGGCGAACGAGCCTCACTTCACCCGTTCGAGGATCGACACGTAGTTGGCGACCGCCGCCCCGCCCATGTTGAAGATGCCGGCCACCTTGGCGCCCTCGATCTGCATGTCGCCGGCCTCGCCCATGAGCTGCATGGCCGAGAGCACGTGCATGGAGACGCCGGTGGCGCCGATGGGGTGGCCCTTGGACTTGAGGCCGCCCGACGGGTTCACCGGCAGCTTGCCGGTCTTCTCGGTGATGCCCTCGCGCACCACCTTGTAGCCTTCGCCGGCCTTGGCGAGGCCCATGGCCTCGTACTCGATCAGCTCGGCGACGGTGAAGCAGTCGTGGGTCTCCACGAGATCAAGGTCGTCAAGGCTGAGGCCGGCCGCCTCCAGCGCCTTGGCCCAGGCGCGGCGGGCGCCCTCGAAGGCGATGGGATCGCGCCGCGACAAAGGCAGGATGTCGTTGGCCTGGGCCCGGGCGCGGAAGCCGACGGCGCGCTGCAGGGTCTCGGCCACGTCGGGCGAGGCGATCACCAGGGCTGCCGCGCCGTCGGAAACCAGCGAGCAGTCGGTGCGGCGCAGCGGCCCCGCCACGTAGGGGTTCTTCTCGGAGACGGTGTTGCAGAACTCGAAGCCGAAATCCTTGCGCAGCTGCGCATAGGGATTGGAGACCCCGTTCCTGTGGTTCTTCGCGGCGATACGGGCGAGCTCCTCGGAGCGGTCGCCGTAGCGCTGGAAATAGAGCTGGGCGATGCGCCCGAACACGCCGGCAAAGCCGCCGTCAATGTCCGCCTCTTCCTTGCGGTAGGAAGCGTTCAGCAGGATGTCGCCCACCTCCGCCGTGGGCTTGGCGGTCATCTTCTCCGCGCCGACCACCAGCGCGATGCGGCCCTGCCCGCTCTCGATATAGTTGAGCGCCGAATGGATGGCGGCGGAGCCGGTGGCGCAGGCGTTCTCCAGGCGCACCGCCGGGGTGTGGGCCAGTTCCGGCACGCTCAGCGCCGGCATGGCGCCCTGGAAGTCCTGCTTCTGGAAGCCGGCGTTGAACACGCCCACATGGATGGAATCCACGTCCGTAGGCGAGATCCCCGCATGCTCGATGGCGGCGCCGGCGACCCGACCCATGAGGGCCTCGGTGTCGGCGTCCTCAAGCTTGCCGAAGGGCGAATGCGCCCAGCCCACGATGGCGGCCTTGCTTTCCATAGGTTTCCTCCCGGCGGCGCGACGCCGCGCTGGCGTTGGTCTGACGATCAGATAAGGGTGCGCCGCGCCTTATGACAGGCCGGCGATGAACCCGTCCGGCATCACGAAGATGTCGCGGGCGGCCGGCACCGAGGGCAGGCCCGGCATGGTCATGATGTCGCCGGCGAGCGCCACCACGAACCCCGCCCCCGCCGACAGCCGCACCTCGCGCACCGGCAGCACATGCCCCGTCGGGGCATTGCGGGCGGCCGGATCGGCGGTGAAGGAATATTGCGTCTTCGCCATGCACACCGGGAGCGCCCCGAAGCCGGCGGCCTCGAACTCCTTCAGGCGGGCCGTCGCGGCGGAAGAGAAGTCCACCCGCTCCGCCCGGTAGATCTGGCGGGCCACGGTCTCGATCTTCTGCGCCAGCGGCATGTCCTCGGGGTAGAGGAAGCGGAAGGTGGAAGGTCGCTCCACCAGCTCCATCACCGCCCGGGCCAGATCCTCGGCCCCGCTGCTGCCGTTGGCCCAGTGCCGGCAGACATGCACGCCGACGCCGAGGCCGGCCAACGCTTCGGCCACGGCGGCCACTTCTTCCGGCGTGTCGCCGGTGAAATGGTTGAGCGCCACCGCCACCGGCAGGCCGAATTTGGTGAGGTTCTCCACGTGGCGCTTCAGGTTCTCGCAGCCACGCGTCACCGCCGCCACATCCGGCGCGCCAAGCCCCTTGAGCGGCACGCCGCCGTGCATTTTGAGCGCCCGCACCGTCGCCACCACCACGGCGGCCGAGGGCGCGAGCCCCGCCTGCCGGCACTTGATGTCGAGGAACTTCTCCGCACCAAGGTCGGCGCCGAAGCCTGCCTCGGTCACCACCACGTCCGCGAGCGCGAGGGCGCTCCTGGTCGCCATCACCGAATTGCACCCGTGGGCGATGTTGGCGAACGGGCCGCCGTGGACGAAGGCGGGCGTGCCCTCCATGGTCTGGACCAGGTTCGGCTGGAAGGCGTCGCGCAGCAGCGCCACCATGGCGCCGATGCCCTCCAGCTCCGCCGCCCGCACCATGCGCCTGCCGCGCGTCTGGCCGATGACCATGCGGGAGAGGCGTGCCTCCAGGTCCTCCAGCCCGTCGGCGAGGCAGAGGATGGCCATCACCTCGCTCGCCACCGTGATGTCGAAGCCGTCCTCGCGGGGAAAGCCGTTGGCCGGGCCGCCGAGACCGATGGTGACCTGCCGCAGCGCGCGGTCGTTGAGGTCCATCACCCGCCGCCACGCGATGCGCCGGGCATCGAGGTCGAGGGCGTTGCCCCAGTGGATGTGGTTGTCGATCAGCGCCGACAAAAGGTTGTGCGCGGCGGTGATGGCGTGGATGTCGCCGGTGAAGTGCAGGTTGATGTCCTGCATGGGGATGATCTGGGCCCGGCCGCCGCCCGTCGCCCCGCCCTTGGCGCCGAAGACCGGGCCGAGCGAGGGTTCGCGCAGGCACACCGCGGCCTTCATGCCGGCGCGGGACAGGGCATCGCCGAGGCCGATGGTGGTGGTGGTCTTGCCCTCGCCCGCCGGCGTCGGATTGATGGCGGTGACAAGCACGAGCCGCCCGCGCGGGCGGTCTTCGAGGTCGGCGATGAAATCGAGGGAGAGCTTTCCCTTGTGGGGGCCGTAGCGGTAGAGCGCCTCCGCCGGAATGGCGAGCTTCGCCGCCACCTCCCCGATCGGCAGGGGGGTGACGCTGGCTGCGATGGCCGCGTCGGACGCGGGATCGAGCGGGCGGGCAGTTCTCTGGTGCATGAATGGGTCCCCGGACCGCCAGAACCTACCGGGTCCCGCCGCCAGAGGGAAGCATCCTTGCCCCTGGCGCCATCCCGCTCGCCCGGCAGGCCGCCACCGGCCCTGGTTTGGCGCGCATTTGGGCACCGGCCCCGATCAGACGGCAACAAGCGGATCGGTGATGTCTCCGGCTCCAGCGCCCGGCCCCGAGACCGCGCCATCCGGCGCGCCCTGGTGGATACCGGAGATGAGCCTACTGGGCGGCGGTCGCCGCGGCAGGGGCGGCGGTCTGGTCCTCCGCCTTGCGCACCGGCGGCGCCGGCTGCTCGGCCGTGTCGAGACCCTTCTCGATCTTCTGCACGATCTTCGGCAGGTCATCGGGATCGGGCTTCAGGTCGCGGGCATGGGCCCACTGGAAGGTCGCCTCCAGCTTGCGGCCCACCTTCCAGTACGCGTCGCCGAGATGGTCGTTGATGACCGGGTCCTGCGGCATCAGCTCGACCGCCCGCTCAAGCTCCGTCACCGCCTCATCGTAGCGGCCGAGCTTGTAGTAGACCCAGCCTAGGCTGTCGACGGTGGGACCGTCATCGGGGCGAAGCTTCACCGCCTTGCGAATCAGGTTGAGCCCCTGGTCGAGGTTCATGCCCTGGTCCACCCAGGAATAGCCGAGATAATTCAGCACTTCCGGCTGGTCCGCACTGAGCTCGATGGCGCGCTTCAGGCTCGCCTCGGCCACCGGCCAGTTTTTGCTGCGCTCGTTGCACATGCCGTTGAAGTAGAACAGCGGCCAGTCGGCCTTGCTCGGCTGCGGCACGAGCGTGATGGCCCGGGAAAACGTCGCGGCGCACTCCCCGAACATCTTGTGGGTCATTTCGATCATGGCCAGGGCACGCAGGGCGCCGAGGTCCTTCGGATCGGCCGCGATCAGCTTTTCGAGGCTGGCGCGTCCGTCCACGAATTTGTCGATGGCCGCCAGGTTCACGGCGCGGCGGATCTCCGCTTCGCGCTTGAGCGGCGAGTCGGCCGGCACCGCCTCATAGAACGTGATCGCCTTGCCCGGCTGCCGCACGCGATCGTAGATATCTGCGAGGCTGAAGCTGGCGAGGGGGTGATCGGGCTGGAGCCAGGTGGCGAACTGGAGATAGAGAAGCCCCAGGTCCTCGCCGCCTTGCCGGCCGAGCTGGGAGCCGAGGTCGAAGAGCACCTCGGCAGCCCCTTCCTGCGGCGTCTTCACCCGCGGGGGAAGCGACTTGCCGGCCTTGAGGTCCTTGATCGCCTGCTGCGCGAACACATCGCTGGACGCCAGCTGGGCGAAACTAGAATAAGCCGCCAGCGCCGCGGGGATGCCCTCGTTGCGCGATGCCCAGCGGGCGTAGGCGTCCACCGCCGGCGACCAGCCCGGATCCATCTTCATCGCCTGTTCGAGGCGCTTGCCGGCCTCCTTCTTCATGCCCGCGGCATCGAGGATGAGGCCGGCGTGAAGTTCCTTGAGCGGCGCGGACCCGGCCGGGCCTTCGAGGCGGTCGAGATGCTCAACCGCGCCCTTGGCGTTGCCGGTGCCGAGGAGGGTCCAGGCGGCGAGGAGGGTCTTGGTGAGATCGCCCACCGGCCCGGCCACCGAAAGGGCGAGATGAGTGCGCGCACTCTGGTAGTGGCCCTTGCGGATGGCCCGCACCGCCAGCGCGAGCCGCGCGATCCGATTGGTCCGGTCCGTCTTGATCAGGCGATCGGTGAGCTTCATCGCCTCGTCGATCTGGCCGTCGACGAGCATGAGGTAGAAGGTGCGCTCGACGATCTCGTCGTTGCGCGAATCGAGCCGCAGCAGGTTGCGCAGATAGGTGATGGCCGCGTCGTTGTCCCGCTCGGAAATGGCGAGGCGCGCTGCGAGGTAGCTTCCGGTGAGCGATGCGTCCACGTCCGGCGGCGTGTCAGCGCGAGCCGGCCCGGCGAAATGAAGCACTGCAGCAAATCCCGCAGCCACGGCCACGGAGAAGAAGGGGCGTGAATTCGTCACCGATCGCGTGTCCTGAAGTGCCGGCCGGGGGAAACGAATGTGCCATCCACCACGGCGAGATGGCGGGAGGATGGCGGCTTTCCCGGGCTGCCGCAAGTTTTGCGGGTGCACACACGCGCCGCCGCGTGGCCCCGCTGCCGCCTTGCCGCACCGTCGCCGTCGCGGCATAAGCCCCGACCATGGACATGCTTCGCGCCCGCGCACCGGCCAAGATCAACCTGACGCTGCGGGTCACGGGGCGGCGGGCGGACGGGTTTCACGATCTCGCGAGCCTCGTGGCCTTCGCCGGCGCGGGCGACCTCTTGACCTTGATACCGGAGCGCCCGCTTTCGCTTGCGGTGGCGGGCCCTACGGCGGCGCTCGCCGGCGCGGACGCGGACAATCTGGTGCTGCGCGCCGCCCGCGCCTTCAGTGAGGCGGTGCCCGAGGCGCGGTTGGGGGCGTTCGTCCTGGAGAAGCGCCTGCCGGTGGCGGCCGGGCTTGGTGGCGGCTCGTCCGACGCGGCGGCGGCGCTGCGACTGCTCGGCGCGCTGAACGGCTTGGCGCCGGACGATCCGCGCCTGTTCGAGGCCGCCCGCGCCACCGGCTCCGACGTGCCGGTATGCCTTGATCCCAAGGCGCGGATGATGACCGGCGTGGGCGATCGTCTCTCCGCCCCGCTCGCGCTTCCCCTGCTGCCCGCCGTGCTGGTGAATTGCGGCGTCGGCGTGCCCACCCCCGCCGTGTTCCGCGCCCTCGGCCTCGCGCCGGGCGAGGACCTGCCCGGCCCCGCCCATCCGCCAGCCCTGCCGCGCGAACGGTCCGCGCTGGCCGCCGTCCTCGCCGCGATCCCCAACGATCTCGAGCCGCCGGCGATGCGCCTCGCGCCGGAGATCGCCCGCGCGATGGGGATCCTCGCGGCCTCGCCCGAGGCCCGCTTCGTGCGCATGTCCGGCTCCGGCGCCACCGTATTCGCCCTCACCGACACCTGCCGCACGGCCGCGGCGCTGGCACGGCGCGTGCTGGCGCAGGAACCCACCTGGTGGGTCAAGCCCACGGTCCTGAGGTGACGAGATGACGCTGCCGGCTTTCCTGCTCGCCGCCCTCGGGGAAATCGCCGGCTGCTTCGCCTTCTGGCATGTGGTGCGGCTCGGCGGCTCGCCATGGTGGCTGCTCGCCGGCGTCGGCAGCCTCGCCGGTTTTGCCTATGCGCTGACCTTCGTGGAGGCGGACGCGGCAGGCCGCGCCTTTGCCGCCTATGGCGGCGTCTACATCCTCGCCTCCCTCGCCTGGCTGTGGGCGGTGGAAGGCGTGCGCCCCGATCGCTGGGACGCGACCGGCGCGCTCCTATGCCTCGCCGGAGCGGCCGTCATCGTCTTCGGCCCGCGCGGCTGAGGCCGGGCCTCAGGAGGCGGCTTCGCCCGGACCTGAAGCGCCCGGACCTGAAGCGGCCGGGCCCGAGGCGGCCGCCGGCGGCTTCTCCCGCGCCAGCAGGCGCTGGTAGAGCCAGCCCATAGCCACCAGCACCAGGCCGAGGCCGATGAAGGACAGGGCCCGCAGGACCCCCTCCAGATCCGCCATGTCGGACACGAACACCTTGACGACAGTGGCGACCATCACCGCCGCCGAGGCGAGGCGCAGGGTCCGCGAGCCGCGCCACAAGCCGACGGCGAGGAGCAGGATGCCGAAGGCGAGCCACGCGGCGGAATAGGCGTACCACTCGCCCGACGTGATGGCGTCCGCATCGAGCACCGGCCCCTGGAACAGCCGGCTCACCTGGAAGGTGACGTAGGCCAGCGCCAGCACCACTGCCAGCGCCCGGGCGGCGAGCCGCGCCTGGGCCCGCCCGGGCGGCTGCATCGCCGCGAAGCCGAGGGCCAGCGCCGCCGGAAGCGCATAGGCGAGGAGGAGGTCGTTGAACACCGGCCCGCCGACGCCCTGCCCGGTGGCAAAGGGATTGTTGCCAAGAAGGCCCGCCACCGCGCAAAGCGCCGCGAACGCGGCGACCAGATCGGAAAACAGCCGGTACAGCCAGCGCCCGGTCACCGTGGCGAGGCGCGACAGGCCCACCGCATAGGCACCATAGATGGCGGCGAGCAGCCCGGTCTCGAACAGGCGTGTGCCCGGCGCATAAACATCGCCCCCGTGGGCGAGATGGCGCACCTCGAACGCGACGAGCAGCACGGCGAACAGCAGCGCGAGGCATTCGTGCACCCGCCGGCTCCAGTCGTCCCCGCCCTTCGCCAGCAGGAAGGCCGCGCCGGCGAAGGCCAGGGCCGGCACGCCATAGCCCCACAGCAGCCAGTTGAAAATGGGGGTCGCGCCCGGATCGCCCCCGGCAATGGTGGGCAGCCACACGATGCGCGCCAGCACCACCATTGCGAGGGCGGCGGAGAACTGCCGCATCCCCGGCAGCGGCCGCTGGGTGGACACCCAGGCCACTCCGAGCGCCGCCAGGGCGAGGCTCACCGTGAGCCAGCCCTTCTCCAGCGCGAAGGTGAGGGCGAGGGCGAGGCTGACCACGCCGCCGGCGGCGAACACCGTCGCCCCGTTGCGCCGGCCGGCCTTGGTCAGCATCTCGGATGCCAGGGTGAAGACGAAGGCCAGCGCCAGCGCCAGCGCGGCGAAGGGCAGGCTGCGCTCCAGCTCGGCGAGGCGGGCATAGGCGGCGATGAGCATCAGCACCGGGCCGAGGGTGCCCGCCACCGCCCAGCCCAGCGCGAACACGCCCCGCCCGCGCCGCCGCGCGCCGCCAAGGCCGAAGCCGAGCAGAAGGGCCCCCATGCCGAGGCCATAGGTGACGAAATGGCCCACCGAGAGCCGCGCCGGCTCCGGCAGGGCGCCGGCCATGGGCCCCGCCGGGGCGAGCGCCGTGCCCGGCTCGGCCGGAAACACCCACTGGGTGAGGATGGCGGGCGCCAGCAGCGCGATGGCCAGGGTGGCGAAGGTGGCCGGCCGCACCCGCCAGGCCAGGGCGAGCACCCCGATGGCGCAGAGCACGAACAGCGCGAGCGGCGCCGCCGCCACATGCCCGGAGACGGCCGCCGCAGCCGTCACCGCCAGCGCGCCGGTCGCGCCGAGGGAGGACACCGGATCCGGCCGCGGCCCGGCCTGTGGTCCCCACAGCAGCCCGGGGGCGAGCAGGAGCACGGTGAACGCCAGCAGCACGAGGCCCAGGGCCCCGGAGGCACTCACCGCCTGCGGCACGTCGAAGACGACGAGGGTCAGCCCCCAGGCCACCACGCCGGCGATGGCGAGATAGGCAAGCCACGCCCAGCGCCGCACTCGCGCGACACCAAGCGCGCTCCCCGCCACGGCGGCGACGAGCAGCGCGACGCCCCAGGCATTGGGGTCGCTGGTGGTGATGAGGAAGGGCGTCACCGCCGCGCCGACGAAGCCGAGCGCCGCCAGCGCCGGCCCGTGCAGCAGCGCCGCAAGGAGCGTCGCGATGCCCGTCGCCGCCAGCAGCAGGAACGCCACCTGCGGCGGGATCAGGTGATAGAGCTCGTAGGCGGCATAGAGACTGCCGAAGGCGGTCATGGTCCCCGCGGCGGTGAGCACGCTCGGCACGTCGGGAATGTAGCCCTGGGCCGTCGGCACGCCCTCGAAGCCCGCCTTGCGGTCCTTGCGCCGCAGCCATTCCCCGGCGGCCAGCAGGAGGGCGGCGAGCAGCAGGCCGAATCCCACCCGCGCGGCGGGGCCGATGAGATCCTGCTCCACGGCGAAACGCACCAGGAAGACACCGCCCAGCGCCAACGCGAGCCCGCCGACCCACACGGCCCAGCGCGCGCCGACCTTCTCCTCGAACCCGGCGAGGCGTTCCTTGAGGTCGCCCGGCGCCCAGGCAGGCGGCGCGGGCGGGGCGCCCGGCGCGGAGGGCGCGTCAGGCCGGGCGAAGGGCGGCGGCTGTGTCACGTCCTGCAGCGGCATGAATGCGTCGGCCGGCTCGGGAGCGGGCTCCGGCGGCAGGATATGTTCAGGCGCGGGCTCGGCCGGCGCCTCCGGGGGACGGGCCACGGGAGCTGCGGCAAGGGGCGCGGTCGCGGGCGGCGCGAAGGCCCGCGCGGCGACCTGCGCCTCCAGCGCCACGACCTTTTCCTCCAGCAGGCGAATGCGTCCGCGATGGGTCAGCGACAGCACGAACGCCACCAGCGTCATCACCGGAAAGGCGAGGACCACCAGACCGAGCAGCACCCATTCATCCATCGTCCGCGCACCCGTTCCGCCGGCCGTCTCGGAGGTGACGTCACCGACCAGGTCGAACCAACCTGGCGGATCCGCCCTCCCGGCCGCACCAGCGCGAGCCTAGCAGACTTAAGTTCGCAATTCTAAACGAACTTTTCCACCGCAACCGTGGCGGTAGGATGCACACGACAGGCGGCGGGCGGAGCCCTGCCCTCAGCCCTCGCTGAAGCGGTTGGTGACGGGATAGCGCCGGCCGCGGCCGAAATTGCGCCCCGTGACCTTCACCCCCGGCGCCGCCTGCCGGCGCTTGTATTCGGCGGTGTTGAGGAGGCGCTCCACCCGCGTCACCGTCTGCGCGTCGAAGCCGTCGGTGATCACCTTCGCCACCGGCTCCTCCCGCTCCACGAGGCGTTCGAGGATGGCGTCGAGCTCGGCGTAGGGCGGCAGCGAATCCTCGTCCTTCTGGCCCTCCGCGAGTTCCGCCGTGGGCGCCTTGTCGATGACCCGCTCGGGGATGACGAGGCCATCGGGGCCGAGCGCGTCCGCCGGCTTCCAGCGGTTGCGCAGGCGGGCGAGGCGGAACACCTCGCTCTTGTAGAGGTCCTTTACGGGGTTGAAGCCGCCGTTCATGTCGCCGTAGAGCGTAGCGTAGCCGGTGGACATCTCGGACTTGTTGCCGGTGGTCAGCACCAGCGACCCGAACTTGTTGGACACCGACATGAGCAGGGCGCCGCGCACGCGGGACTGGAGGTTCTCCTCCGTCACGTCGCGCCGGGTGCCCGCGAACAGCGGCGCCAGCGTTGCCTCGACCCCCTCGACCGCCGCGGCGATGGGCACGATGTCGTAGCGCACCGCGAGCGCCTCGGCGACGGCGGCGGCGTCCGACCGGCTTTCCTGCGACGTGTAGCGATAGGGCAGCATGATGCAGTGGACCCGCTCCGGCCCCAGCGCATCCACCGCCATGGCGGCGACGAGCGCGCTGTCGATGCCGCCGCTGAGACCCAGCACCACGCCGGGAAAGCGGTTCTTGTTCACGTAGTCGCGCAGGCCCACGACGCAGGCGGCATAGTCCGCCTGATCGCCCTCGATGCGGTCCGCCATGTTGGCGCCGAGGCACTTCCAGCCGTTCTCGAAGCGCTGCCACCTGGAGAGCCGCACCCGCTCCATGAAGCCAGGGAATTGCAGGGCGAGGAAGCGATCGGGATTGAGGGCGAACGAGGCGCCGTCGAAGACCAGTTCGTCCTGCCCGCCCACCTGGTTCACATAGAGCAGCGGCAGGTTGCTCTCCACCACGCGCGCCACCACCGTATTCTCGCGCTCGGCATAGACCGAGCGGCGATAGGGCGAGCCGTTGGGCACGATCAGGATCTCGGCGCCGGTCTCGGTGAGGCATTCCACCACGTCCGGACCCCAGATGTCCTCGCAGATGGGCACGCCGAGGCGCACGCCCCTGAACGGGATCGGTCCCGGCAGGGGACCGGCGGCAAACACGCGCTTTTCGTCGAACACCCCGTAATTGGGCAGGTCCACCTTGTGGCGGATGGCGGAGATGCGGCCCTCTTCCAGCAGCAGCACGGAATTGTGGAGCCGCCCCTCATCCACCCAGGGAGAACCGATGAGCAGGGCCGGGCCATCCACGCTCTCGTCCGCGAGCGTCTCGATGGCGGCGCGGCAGGCCTGCTGGAAAGCCTGCTTCAGCACGAGGTCTTCCGGTGGATAGCCGGAGATGAACAGCTCCGGGAAGACCACGAGGTCCGCCCCCGCGTCGCGGGCGCTGGCCGCGGTGCGTCGGGCGAGGGCGAGATTGCCGGCCACGTCGCCCACCGTCGGGTTGAGCTGGGCAACAGCAATGAAGAGCGTGTCTGCGGGACCGCTGGTCTCGGGGCTGGTCATGGCTTCCCTGTAACCGCAGGCGCTTGCGGGGAAAAGGAGAAGAAAAAGGCAGGCGCCCGTTCTGCCTCATCTCGCGCCACGTTCATCCCGCGACACGTTCATCTCGCGCCCATTTGGCGAGCATCTCGCGTCATTTGGCCGGTCAGAGCCCGAGCCGGGCCCACAGGGCGCGCTCTTCCGCCGCGCCGATCACCCCCTCGGCCGCGGAGCGGGCGAGACCGCCGGCAAAGCCGCTGGGCCGGCGCAGGAAGAAGGGGGAGGAGCCTTGCACCAGCGGCATCAGGACATCCTCGCCGTAGCGGGCCTTGAGGATGCCGCGCACGTCGCCGAGGCCGTCCACGAGGCCGAGGCCCGCCGCCTGGGTGCCGAGCCAGAACTCGCCGGTGAAGAGCTGCTCGTCTTCCCCGACGAGGGCATCGCCGCGTCGGGAGCGCACGAGGTCCACGAACACCGTGTGCAGTTCCTTCAGCAGCGTGTCGAGCCGCTCCACGTCCTCGGGCCGGGTCGGGCGGAAGGGGTCGAGCGTCACCTTGCGCTCGCCGGCGGTGAAGACGCGGCGCTCGATTCCCAGTTTCTCGATGGCCTTGTCGAAACCGAAGCCCGCCGTCACCACGCCGATGGAACCGACGATTGAACAGGGATCGGCGAAGATCTCGTCGGCCGCGCAGGCGATCATGTAGCCGCCCGAGGCCGCCGCATCCTCCAAGAAGGCGAAGACGTGCTTCTCCTTTTCCTGCGCCAGCGCCCGGATGCGGCGGAAGATCAGGTGCGACTGCACCGGCGAGCCGCCCGGCGAATTGATCAGCAGCGCCACCGCCGGCGCGCCCTTCACCGCGAACGCCTTGTCGAGGACCTTGGAAATGCCGGCGAGGGTGAGGCTCTGGCTGAAGGGCGTCGACATGCCGATGGGGCCGGACAGCCGCACCACGGGAACCACGGGGAGGTCCCGGCGCCACTTTTTCGGAAGGATGCCGCGGGCACGGCGCGAAAGGGAGGAGAGAAGGGTGTCGGCCATGCCCCAAGATGTAGGAGGTCGCAGCCACCGGCTCAAGGCGCGAGCAAGCCGCGGCCGTCCCGCAGCACCGCCGCGGCCGCCCGCGTCGCGCTCCCGTCGCGCTCGGCCAGGACGAGCCCCGGCAGCAAGATGGGCGGCGTGCGGCGCCCCTTGACCGCGCGGACGAGGATCCGCACCGCCGGCCGGTCGGGGCGCGGGTGAACCGGCAGGATCTCCACCGCGCCGAAGCGGCCATGGAGCGCCGCGAGCACCTCCGCCAACGCTTCGGGCCGATGGATCAGGCACAGCACGCCGCGCGCGGCGAGGCAGCGGCCGGCGGCCCGCACCCAGTCCTCCAGCAGCCCTTCCCCGGCCATGTGGGCACGGGCGCGACCGTCATGGGGAGAGGTGCGATGGCGCGTCTCGGCGTTGAAGGGCGGGTTCATCAGCGCGAGGTCCGCGGCCCCGGCCGCAGGCTCCGGCGGGCCGGACGGGCGTGCGAGCGCCAGCACGTCGGCGGCGACGACCCGTGCCCGGCCGGCAAGGCCGTTCAGCGCGACGTTTTCCTGCGCCAGGGCGGCGAGTTCGGGCACCACCTCCACCAGCGCGGCGGAGGCCTGCGGGACACGCACGAGGAAGGCGAGGCCGGCGCTGCCGACCCCTGCGCCGAGGTCGATGGCGCGGCGCCGGTCGGCCGGCGCGAGGGCGGCGAGCAGGAGCGCATCGTGCCCCACCCGGTGCCCGTCACGGAGTTGACGCAGCGTAAGTCGGCCACCGAGCACACCGTCGACGGTCACGCCGCCGGTCGACGCGGTGTCAGTCTCCATCGCGGAGCGCCGCGCCGAAGCCAGCCTCCTTCAAGAGGCGGCGGGCGCGAACGGCGTCCTCGTCGACGACCAGAAGCCGGCGGGGAAGAATGCCGATATAGCCCTCCATGGCGCTCATGTACTGATCCGCGACCATGTGCCCGATATCGGCGGAGGTAAAAAGCGCCTCGATGGCGCCGAGCAGCACCAGATCGTTGGTCCGCACCAGCTCCTGCATCATATACCACCCGACGTCGCGGCAATGTGCCCGCCCGTGCCGACGAAAGACGGCCTGCCGGAGCTTGCACGGAACCCGTCAGCATCCCTATGGTGCGGCCCAAAGAATGACAAGCGGGAGCGTTTCTTGGCGCTAGTCCTTCCGTTCGAGCCGAACGAGCCCTCCATCGAGGCCCTGGTGGCCCTGGTGAAGGCGGATATGGAGCGCGTGAACGCCGCCATCCTGGCGCGCACGGGCTCCGACGTGGCGATGATTCCCGAGGTGGCCAACCACCTCATCTCGTCGGGCGGCAAGCGGCTGCGGCCGATGCTGACGCTCGCCTGCGCGGCGCTCTCCGGCTACCGGGGCGACGGCCACATCAAGCTCTCGGCTTCCGTGGAGTTCATGCATACCGCCACGCTGCTGCATGACGACGTGGTGGACGAGAGCGACATGCGCCGCGGCAAGCTGGCCGCCCGCAAGCTCTGGGGCAACGAGGCGAGCGTGCTGGTGGGTGACTTCCTGCTCGGCCAGGCCTTCAAGATGATGGTAGAGGTGGGCTCCCTCACCTGCCTCGACATCCTCTCCAACGCCGCCTGCGTCATCGCCGAGGGCGAGGTGATGCAGCTCGCGGCCGCCAAGAACACCCATACCTCCGAGGACGACTACCTCGCCGTGATCCGAGGCAAGACCGCCGAGCTGTTCGCCGCCGCCTGCGAGGTGGGGGCGGTGCTCGGCCAGCGGCCCAAGGCGGAGCAGGCGGCCTGCCGCTCCTACGGCATGAATCTCGGCATCGCCTTCCAGCTGGTGGACGACGCCCTGGACTATGGCGGCAGCCAGGCCAAGCTCGGCAAGAACGTGGGCGACGACTTCCGCGAGGGCAAGATCACCCTGCCCGTGCTGCTGGCCTTCCGCCGCGGCGACGAGAAGGAGCGTGCATTCTGGCAGCGCTGCCTCGAGAAGGGCGAATCGGGTGATGCCGACCTCGCCCAGGCCATCGGCCTGCTCACCAAGCACCGGGCCATCGCCGACACCGTGGAACGGGCCCGCCATTACGGCGCCATCTCCAAGGACGCGCTGGCTCTCTTCCCGGCGTGCGCGGCCAAGGACGCCCTGATGGAGGCGGTGGACTTCTGCCTGTCGCGCGCCCACTGAGCGCCGGCCGGGGCTGAGAGGGGCGAGACCGGATTTCCGGGGTCCCGCACTCGAAGCCCCTTCCCGGCGCGCGGGGAAACTCCCGCCCGTCCGCTCCAGCTGCGATCTGCTATAAGGCCCGGCGTCCGCGCCCGGAGGTCTGCCTCATGTTCCGTATCGCCCATCTCTCCGATCCTCACCTCGGCCCCATACCCGAGGCGCGGATCTCGGAGCTGCTGGGCAAGCGCTTTTTCGGGATGATGAACTGGATCGGCGCGCGGCGGCGCAATTTCGGGGCGGCCACCCTCACCCCGCTCATCGACGACCTCATCGCCCAGCAGCCGGACCACATCTGCGTCACCGGCGACCTGGTGAACGTGAGCCTGCCGGCGGAATTCGACACCGGTGCCACCTTCCTCGCCTCGCTGGGTACCCCGGACCAGGTGAGCGTGGTGCCGGGCAACCACGACGCCTATGTGCGCTCGGCCATGCACTACCATCTCGAGCACTGGGCCCCCTTCCTCGCCGGCGACGACACCCATCCGCACACGCCGGTGGACGTGGACGCCTTTCCCTATGTGCGGCGCCGGGGGCCGGTGGCGGTGGTGGGGGTTTCCACCGCCGTGCCCACCGCGGTGTTCCTGGCCAGCGGCGAGGTGGACCGGGGCCAGCGCGCGCGCCTCGCGGCCCTGCTCGCGACGCTCAAGTCGGAAGGGCTGTTCCGCGTGGTGATGATCCACCATCCGCCGGTGGGCGAGCGCCCCTTCCATCGTGACCTGCGCAATGCGGCTGCGGTGCGCGCCGTGCTGGCCGAGGCCGGGGCGGAACTGGTGCTGCACGGTCATGACCATCGCGCCTCCCTCGGCCACATTCCGGCGACGGGCGGCGCCATTCCGGTGGTCGGGGTGCCCTCCGCCTCCGCCGGGCCGGACGATGATCGCGGTCCCGGCGGATATTGCCTCTACCGCATCTCGGGCACGCCGGGCGCCTGGCGCTGCGAAATGGAGCGCCGGGGCTATGCCAACGGCACGGCGGCTGTTCTCTCTCTCGACACGAAGGTTCTCGTGGGCGAAGGCGCGGCCGCGTAACAGTTGTGGCGGCATCACGTCTATGGCGTGGCGATGTCCTTGCGGCGCCCGGAATTGTGTAACGCCTTGCTACATTTGTTTAATTACAGAACTTTAAGTTGCTCGCAGGGGCTACTGCGCCGATCCTTCCTTCGTCCCTTGAAGGAGGACTTCACATGAAACGAGCCGTCATTGCCGCCACCGCCGCTGCGCTCATCGCCGGCTCTGCAGCGACGTACGCCGCCAATTCCAATGCCGGGGCGGATCGCGCCGCTCGCTGGCAGCCGACCGCCGAGGATCGCGTCATCCTCACCGACGCACGCCTCGCCGCGCTCAAGACCGCCCTGAAGCTCACCCCGGACCAGGAAAAGCTGTGGCCGAGCGTCGAGGCCACGCTGAAAGACGTGTCCAAGGATCGGGCGGCGCGCCGCGATCAGGCGCGCACGGCCCGCGAGGCGGCAAGGCAGGCGAGCACCGCGCCTGATCCCATTGCCCGCATGCGCGCCATGGCAACCCGCATGGACGCCAGCGCAGCCGACCTGCGCAAGATCGCCGACGCGGCCGATCCGCTCTACAAGACCCTCGACGACGCCCAGAAGCATCGCCTCAACGTGCTGATCCGGCAGAACTTTCATGGCATGGGCGGTCATCACGGCCCGCGCGGCGAGGGCCCCCGCCGCGGCTGAAAATGCGGCGATGCCCGGGCGGTCTCCCACGGCCGCCCGGGCATTCATGAGATTGTTTCATGGATGCGTTGACGAATATTGATTTTCATTGGAGGCGCCAGTCCCCCTAGAATAGCTGTGAAACGCCCTTCCGGGCGGCACAGCGAGCGCGTTCATGTCGTCCTCATCTTCCACGCCCATCCCTGCCGGGAGCGGGCGCGCCGCGATTCCCGCCATCTTCATCGTGATCGCGGGCTGCGCGGTCGCCCTCATCACCTTCGGCCCGCGCTCCGTGTTCGGGCTGTTCCTGCTGCCCATGTCGCAGGAATTCGGCTGGGGCCGTGACGTGTTCGGCTTTTCCGTCGCCATCCAGAACCTGCTTTGGGGCGTGGGCTCGCCCTTCGCCGGCGCCGTGGCGGACCGATTCGGCACCGTCCGCGTCATGTGCGTCGGCGCCCTGGTCTACGCCGCCGGCCTCGTGCTGATGGCCTATGCCACCACGCCCGGCCTGCTCCACCTCAGCGCCGGCGTGCTGGTGGGCTTCGGCCTCTCGGCCGCATCCTTCAACCTGGTGCTCGCGGCCTTCGGCAAGATCCTGCCCAACGAGTGGAAGTCCATCGGCTTCGGCGCGGCGACGGCGGCTGGCTCGTTCGGCCAGTTCCTGTTCCCGCCGCTCACCCGTGGGCTCATGGACTCCATCGGCTGGCACGAGACGCTGATCGTGTTCGGTGTCTCCATGCTGCTGGTGATGCCCTTCTCCCTCGCGCTGGCGACGCGCGGGGCGGCCCAGCGGCAGACGACGGGCCCCGCCCACGCGCCGCAGCAGGGCATCGGTGCCGCCATCGGCGAGGCGCTCCGGCACCCGAGCTACGTGTTGCTCGTGCTTGGCTTCTTCACCTGCGGCTTCCAGCTCGCCTTCATCACCGTGCACATGCCGGCCTTCCTCGTGGACAACGGCATGAGCCTCACGGTGGGCGCCTACACGCTGGCGCTTATCGGCCTGTTCAACATCTTCGGCTCGCTCACCGCCGGCTACCTGACCAACCGCATGTCACGCAAGTGGCTGCTCGCCTGGATCTATGCCGGGCGCGGGGTGGCCATCGCGCTATTCGTGCTCACGCCGATCACGCAACTCTCCTGCTACATGTTCGGCGCGGCCATGGGCTTCCTTTGGCTGTCCACCGTGCCGCCCACGTCCAGCCTCGTGATGCTGATGTTCGGCACCCGCTACATGGCGATGCTCTACGGATTTGCCTTCTTCTCCCACCAGGTCGGCGGCTTCCTGGGTGTATGGCTGGGTGGCAAGCTCTACGTGGCGACGGGCTCCTACAACTGGGTGTGGTGGCTTTCGGTGGCCCTTTCCTTCGCCTCGGCGGCCATCAACCTGCCGATCAAGGAACGCCCCGTGGAGCGCGCGCCCCTGCCCGCCTGACGGCGGACCGGAACAACACGCCCGCCGGAAATCGACACCCCGCCGGGCGCTTCCGGCTCCCTGTGGCGCCACGACTCTTGACAAAAGCAGGCCCCGTCTGCGCAACGTGGTACAAGATCAACAGGTATTCGCGAACGAGCCATGCGCAGCACGCTTCTCGCGGCCTTGGGCTTCGCCGCATTGGCGTCGGCTCCGGCCGCCGCCCAGCAGCTCACTGCCGATCAGGCGCGGGAATTCGTCGTCGGCCGCAATTTCACGTTCAACTGCTTCGAGGGAACGAAGGGGTCTGGACGGGTGTATCCCGACGGCTCCGTCGCCGGCATCATCACCATCCGGGACAATGCTCCCCGCTTTGTCCGCCTGCCGCCCAACACGCTGCGCGTGCGGGGCGAGGCGGTGTGCGGCTTCGTCAAGGGCATGACCTTCGAGCCTTGCTTCGACCTGGTGAAGACCAGCACCACCACCTTCCGCGGTTCGCTGTCGGGAGTGCAGACCATGTGGTGCGACTTCGTCAGCTTCGGCACGGAGCGCCAGCAGGTGGCCTCGCGCCGCTCCAAGTCGAAGGCGCGCAGCCCGGCGGAAGCTTCAGCCGAATAGCAGGGTGGCGGGCCAGGTTCTCGCTCCGGTTCGCTCCCCGGTTCATTCCTCGCCGCGCTTCAGGCGGGAACGCCCGGCTCGGTGGCCGGCGCGCCCGGGGCGGTTGTGTCCGGCGCCTGCCGGCCCTCGATACGCGGGCGCATGCGACCCAGCTCCCGGCCCGCATGCTCCATGAAGGTGCGCACCCGCGCGGTCGACTTGATGTCCGGGTGGGTGAGCAGCCAGAGGCCCGATTCCATCTCAGCCTGTGGGCCGATGAGCTGGACGAGGCCCGGCGTCACCGCCGCGATGAAACACGGCAGCACGGCGAGGCCAATGCCCGCCGCCGCCGCCTCGGCCAATCCCAGCACCGTATTGATGCGGTAGACGAGCTTTTCCTCGCCCACCCGCTCGCGCAACCATTTGGCCGGCTTGATGGAGCCGAGATTGTCGGAGAAGCCGATCCAGTCGAACCGGCGCAGGTCGCCGGTGACGAGCGGCTCCTTCGGCGCCAGGTCCGCACGGCAATAGATGCCCCAGGCAATAGAAGCGATCCTCCGCCCGACCAGCGTATCCCCCGGACGGTCGCTGGCGCGCACGGCCACGTCGGCGTCGCGCTTGGACAGGCTGAGCGACTGGTTGGAAATGACCACGTCCAGCCGGATTTCCGGATAGGCCGCGCGGAAGGAGGCGAAAACCGGGGTCAGCATGTGCACGAGCAGCGTGTCATTGGTGGTGACGCGCAATTCGCCGGAGGGGCGCAGATCCTGCCCGGTGATGCGCCGCTCCACGGCGGTCACCTCCTCGCCCATGCGCTCGGCAAGGCGGACCATCTCCTCGCCCGTGGGGGTCACCACGTAACCGGAGCGGGCCCGCTCGAACAGGCGTGCACCCAGTTGCTCCTCCAGCGTCCCGAGGCGGCGAAAGACCGTGGAATGGTTCACACCCAGCTGCTCCGCCGCTCCGGCGAGCGTCCCGCTCTCGGCAATGGCCCGCACCAGGCGGAAATCATCCCACGCAATCATTTGAATTGCACCGATGCAAGTTTGATCTGGTTTTTATAAGTATGGCTTTGCGTCGCTGCGAAAGCTAGATCGATAGTCACCTTGAACCGGAGACTCCTCCCATGGTTGACCCCCGCACCGCTCCCTACGGCCTTCTCCTCCTTCGCCTCGCGCTCGGCCTCATGTGGATCTCGCACGCGCTGTTGAAGGTGTTCGTCTTCACCGTGCCGGGCTTCGCCGGCTTCCTGACCAAGATCGGCATGCCCCCCGCGCTCGCCCTTCCGATCATCGCCGTGGAACTGATCGGCGGCATCCTGATCGTGGCCGGCATCTACGCCCGGCAGGTGGCCATTCTGCTCATTCCGATCATGCTCGGCGCCCTCAACTACCACGCCCCCAACGGCTGGGTGTTCTCGGTGGCCGGCGGTGGCTGGGAATATCCCGCTTTCCTCGTGGTGGCGTCGCTGACCCTGGCCCTGGCCGGCGAGGGCGCCTATGCGTTGAGGCCCGCCGCCCTCATCCCCGGTGGCCGCCGCGCGGTGGCGTGACACCGACCTCGCGACAAGCATGCGGCCGGCCCCGGACGGGACCGGCCGTTTTTCATGGGTGCGCCGCGCGCCGTACCGGCCTCAGGCGCTGAGGCGCTGCGGCGCCGACCGGAAGGCCGCCTCCATCTCGCGGCGGATGCGCACGGTGTCGCTGTCGGCCATCTCCACATCGGCCCAGCCCACCGTTCCGCCCTTCGTCACGGGGCGCTTCAGCACCACATTGTGGGCAAGACCGATGGGCAGCGCCCCCGCCCGAAGGGAATCCTCCGCCCGCATGATCCTGCCGTAGACGGTATAGCCCCCTTCCCCGTCCAGCCTTTCGCCGGCGGCGAGATCGCGCTTGGCGGTGGCGGCGACATCGGAGAAGAAGCCGATGGCGGAGCCCGTCGCCTCGCCCCGCAAGGCCGCAGCCGCCACCGACACGCCGAGTTCCAGCCCGATGAGGTGATAGGGCCGGTAGAGTGCCGTGTAGCGACCGGACGGATCGGTCACCATGCCGTATTCCTTGAAGCAGCGCCGGGCATAGTCGCCGCGGGCGGAAGGGTCGGCCTCCAGCACCACATAGACTCCCCAGCGCAGGTCGCGGAACACCGGCCGCCCGTCGAGCTCCAGGGAGGAGACCACCTCGACCATGCCCGCCTCCTCCAGCACGCCGCCATCGGCGCGGGGCTTCAGCAGGCGCGGAAGGTCGTCCACGCCGCAGGGCGGGAAGAGCAGTCCGTCGCGCGGCGCCTTCAGGCCGGTCATGTTGGAGATGGCGGCCATCTCGATGGCCGATTTGGTGCCGTCGACGAAGGAATTGAACATCTGCGGATTCATGCCGCCTGCCTCGGCCATCTCCCGCGGGATGGCGAGGTTGTCCCACACGGTCTGCGGCGTGGAACCGTGGAAGGCCGGCAGATGCCGCGTACCCTTGCCCGCCGCCACCACGCGGAAGCCGCACGTCTCGGCCCAGTCCACCATGTCGCAGACGAGGGCCGGCTGATCGCCATAGGCCGCCGCATAGACGACGCCTGCCGCCTGTGCCCTGCGGGCAAGGAGGGGACCGGCGAGCACGTCCGCCTCCACCGTCACCATCACGACGTGCCGTCGGTGGGCGATGGCGGCCAGCGCATGGCGGATGCCCGCGGCCGGGCTGCCGGTGGCGTCCACCACCACTTCGAGTTCATCGGCGGCGATGAGGGCCGTGGCATCCTCGGTCACCACCGTGCGGCCGGTGCGGCGGGCATCGTCGAAATCCCGCGTCACAGCCGTGTCCGCATCCCACCCCGTGGACTTCAGCGCCGCGACGGCGCGGTCGCGGGAGAGGTCGGCGATGCCATACAGATGCATGCCGGGTGTGGTGCGCACCTGGGACAGGAACATGGAGCCGAACTTGCCGGCGCCGATGAGGCCGACGCGGACAGGCCGCCCCTCGGCCGCCCGGGCCTTGAGCTTCCGCGCGAGGTTCATGGAGCGAGGTCCTCCCATTCTCGTTGGCTACGGCGTCATTGGCGCACCGCGGCTTGGACGCACCGCCGTTTGGGCGCCACGTGCCGGCGCTTGAAACGATTTGCAACACCCACAATAAGTTGATGTTGCGGCCCCTGTCTCGCACCCTTCATGGTGCAATGCAGTCATGCCCCGCCTTTCAACACGAGTCGCCTTCCGTGCGTGCAGCCTCCCTCCTTGCCTTTTGTGCCCTCCTCCTCCCGCTTCCGCTTCACGCGGCCCAGGTCAGCGTGCGCGGCACGGAGATCCTGGTGGACGGCCGCCCGTTCGTGCCCAACGGCGCCAGCGGGGAGACCCGCCTCGTCGAGCTCAAGGCCCTCGGCGCCAACGTGCTGCGCACCTATGGCCAGGAGCCCGGTGAAATTCTCGACGCCGCCCAGCGCGCGGGGCTGAAGGTGATCGTCGGCTTCTGGATGGGGCATCCCCGCCTCGGCTTCGATTACGCGAACCGAGGCGCGGTGAGCGCGCAACTCGAGGCGCTGCGCCATATGGTGGAGCGATACCGCACCCATCCCGCCCTGCTCATGTGGGGCATCGGCAACGAGGTGGAGAACGAGCTATCCCCGGAAGAGGCCATGCCGGTCTGGCCCGCCATCGAGGAGGCAGCGAAGCTGGCCAAGACGCTGGACGGCCAGCACCCCACCATGGCGGTGGTGGCGGAACTGGGGGGCGAGAAGGCAGCGACCCTCAAGCGCCTCGCCCCGAGCATCGACGTGCTCGGTGTCAACGGCTACGGCGACGGCTTGCTGACGGTTCTCGCCCGCGCCCGGGCGCAGGGCTGGACCGGCCCGGTGATCCTGACGGAGATGGGACCACTTGGTCATTGGGACGCGCAGCGCACGCCCTGGGGGGCGCGACAGGAGCTCACATCCAGCGAGAAGGCCGCCCGGACGCAGCGCTACCTTGCGACGGCCCGGCTCGCAGGCGTGGGTGTCCTGCCATTTCTATGGGGCCAGAAGCAGGAGGTGACCCCCACCTGGTATTCCCTGTTCCTGCCCACCGGCGAATGGACCGAGACCGTGGAAGTGATGGCCGGCGCCTGGGGCGGCACGGTGCCGGGCGGGCCGAACCGGGCGCCGCGCATCCTCTCGCTCGGGTTCGCCGGTCCCGCGGCCATCGGCGAGAAGGAAGAGCGGCAGGTGCGGCTCGCCGCCACCGATCCGGACGGGGACCCCCTCAAGGCCGAATGGCAGATCATGGCCGAGACCACGGCGCGCAGCGTCGGCGGGGATCCCGAGAGCGTGCCGCCCAGCTTCCCCGAGGGCCTTCACGATCCGGCCCTCACCGGGGTGCGCATCGGCGGGCTGGCGCCGGGCCACTATCGCGTCTTCGTGGTGTTGCGCGACGGCCGGGGCGCCGCCGCGACGGGTAACCTGCCGTTCGAAGTGCGATAGAACGGTTTCATGCGAAGCAGCTGCCGGCAGCCTTGCAGGGTGGCTTACGTGCAGGGCGACTTGCAGAAATCGCGTCAGACCGACCTCAGCCGGACCTTTCGCTATTCAGCGGAACCGCGGCCCCTCCGGAGCGGGCTCGGAGCTTGCATGGGGCCGCAGCCGCCGTCCGGCGGTGCTCACTTTGCGACATCCGCCTGTTCCATCCTTCTTTCTCGGAGACCTTTGATGGCGAAGATCGACAGGCTCATGGTGGGCGAAGCCCTCGTGGGCGACGGCAACGAGGTGGCCCATATCGATCTGATCATGGGCCCCCGGGGCTCCTCGGCCGAGACCGCCTTCGTCAATGCCCTGACCAACAACAAGGATGGATTCACGACCCTGCTCGCCGTGGTGGAGCCGAACCTGCTCGCCAAGCCGGCGACGGTGCTCTTCAACAAGGTGACCATCAAGGACGCCAGGCAGGCCGTCCAGATGTTCGGTCCGGCGCAGTATGCGGTGGCGAAGGCGGTGACCGATTGCGTGGCGGACGGGACCATTCCGGTCGAGGAGGCGGACGACATCTTCATCTGTGTCGGCGTGTTCATCCATTGGGATGCGACCGACAATGCGAAGATCCAGGCCTTCAACCACGAGGCAACGCGGCTTGCCATCACCAGGGCCGTCACCGGCACGCCGCGCCCGGAAGAGGTCCTGGCGCGCGTTTCGACCGCACGCCACCCGTTCGCAGCGGACTGAGAGGACCGCCGCGAGACGTGCCGGCAGGATCAGTCGCGCAACAGGGCGATGAGGTCGCGGGCGATCCAGGTTCCCGCGCCGGCAAGCGCCGCACCGGCGACGAAGGCGAGCGCCATCCAGTGCGTGCCGGCGAGGCAAAGCCCCACAAGCAGACCCGACATGGCGCAGGAAAATGCCACCACCAGCACCGCAGCGCTGTGACGAGCCACATCGTCCCCCGCCGCGAAGCTTCTTGCCGCGGCACGCGCGGCGGGCGGGCCTGCCCCCCCCTCCCATTCATAAGCCACGTTGTCCTCCCCGCACCGCAGTTTGCCTGCGGCTCACAATGTTGAACGATGATTAGAACAGAAAGATAAGTCGTTTTCACTCGTTTTTTTGGGCGACCACAGATGACCATCGCCGCGATGGACTGAAAAGCCCGGCGCGCTGCATAGCAACACGTCGGCAATGGATATTATCGCATGCTTTTCCGATCGCCCCGCTGCACCGCAACACGATCATGCCTGACCAATTGCATGCAATTGGCGCGGGAACGCCGTCGAGTGCCGCACTGATCCTCTGACCCCTGCCGGGCAAGCGTCCACACGTCCCCATGCGTCCCAGCTCCGCGCCAAAAGAAAAGGCCGCCCGAAGGCGGCCTTTCCGTTGTCCGAGGCTGTTTGCCCTGGATCATTCCGCCGCGTCGGCGGGACCTTCCACCAGAGGGTGGCCTTCGGTCTGCTCGTCGCGGGTCGCGACGATGAGGTCGTCGCGGCTGTTGGCGATGGTGCGCAGGCGGTTCATCTGGGCGCCGGTGCCGGCCGGGATCAGCCGGCCGACGATGACGTTCTCCTTCAGGCCTTCCAGCGGATCGACCTTGCCGTTGACCGCCGCCTCGGTGAGGACGCGGGTGGTCTCCTGGAACGACGCCGCCGAGAAGAAGGAGCGCGTCTGCAGGCTGGCCTTGGTGATGCCCAGGAGCACGGGATGGCCGGTGGCGGGCTTCTTGCCCTCCTCGGCGGCCTTCTCGTTCGCCTCAATGAATTCGAGCCTGTCCACCTGCTCGTTGTCGAGGAAGTCGGTCTCGCCCGAGTCGTCGATCTCCACCTTCTGGAGCATGTTGCGGACAATCACTTCGATGTGCTTGTCGTTGATGTTCACGCCCTGGAGCCGGTAGACCTCCTGGATTTCGTTGACGAGGAAGGCGGCAAGCTCTTCCACGCCCTTGATCGCCAGGATGTCGTGCGGGGCCGGGTTGCCATCGACGATGAAATCGCCCTTCTCTACCACGTCGCCGTCCTGGAGATGGATGTGCTTGCCCTTCGGGATCAGGTATTCCACCGCATCCCCGCCGTCGGTCGGCTCAATGGAGAGCCGGCGCTTGTTCTTGTAGTCACGGCCGAACCGGATGGTGCCGGAAATCTCGGCGATGATGGCCGCATCCTTGGGACGACGCGCCTCGAACAGCTCCGCCACGCGCGGCAGGCCGCCCGTGATGTCACGCGTCTTGGCGCTTTCCATGGGCACGCGGGCCACCGCGTCGCCGGCCTTCAGGGTCTGGTTGGGGTCCACCGAGATGATGGCCTCCACCGGCAGGGCATAGCGGGCATCACCCCCGCGCGGCAGCTTGATGATCTTGCCGTCCTTGCCCTTGATCAGGATAGCCGGCCGCAGCTCCGGCCCGCGGCCGGCGCGCGAATCCGTCACCACGCGCTTGGCGATGCCGGTCGACTCGTCGACCTGCTCGTTCATCGAGGAGCCTTCCATCAGGTCCTCGAAAGCCACCGTGCCGTCCACCTCGGAGAGGATGGGGCGGGTATAGGGGTCCCACTCGGCGATGCGCTGGCCGCGCTTGATGGTGTCGCCCTCGTCCACCCGCAGGCGGGCGCCGTACTGCACGCGGTTCACCGCGCGCTCGGTGCCGTCATGGTCGACGATGACCACCGCGAGGTTGCGGACCATGACCACGAGGTCGCCTTCCGAGTTCCGCGCCACATTGCGGTTGCGGATACGGACCGTGCCCTCGAAGTTGCTTTCCACGAAGGAGCTATCGGCGAGGGTCGCCGCGCCGCCGATGTGGAAGGTGCGCATGGTGAGCTGGGTACCCGGCTCGCCGATGGACTGGGCGGCGATGACGCCCACCGCCTCGCCCATGTTGACGGGCGTGCCGCGGGCAAGGTCGCGCCCGTAGCAGGTGCCGCAGACGCCGTTGCGGGTCTCGCAGGTCAAGACCGAGCGGATCTTGATTTCCTGGATGCCCGACTTGTTGATCCGTTCGACGTGCCATTCCTCGATCATCGTGCCGCGCGGCACGATGACGGCGCCGGTCGCCGGCTCGACGATGTCTTCTGCCGCGGTGCGGCCGAGGACGCGCGAGGCGAGCGAGGCCACCACCTGGCCCGCATCGATGATGGCGCGCATGTGGATCCCCTTCTCCGAGCCGCAGTCGCGCTCGGTGATGATGGAATCCTGCGCGACGTCCACGAGGCGGCGGGTGAGGTAACCCGAGTTCGCGGTCTTCAAGGCGGTGTCGGCTAGGCCCTTGCGCGCGCCGTGGGTGGAGTTGAAGTACTCCATCACGGTCAGGCCTTCCTTGAAGTTCGAGATGATCGGGCTCTCGATGATCTCGCCCGACGGCTTGGCCATGAGGCCGCGCATGCCGGCAAGCTGCTTCATCTGAGCGGGCGACCCACGCGCTCCGGAGTGGCTCATCATGTAGATCGAGTTGATCTGCTTCTCGCGACCCGTCTTTGGATCCTTCTTCACGGACGAGATTTCCTTCATCATCTCGTCGGCGATGCGGTCCGTGCACTTGCCCCAGGCGTCGACCACCTTGTTGTACTTCTCGCCCTGGGTGATCAGGCCGTCATTGTACTGCTGCTCATATTCCTTGGTGAGGGTGCGGGTCTCCTCGACCAGCTCCCACTTCTTCTTCGGCACCACCATGTCGTCCTTGCCGAACGAGATGCCGGCGCGGAACGCGTTGTAGAAGCCGAGGGACATGATGCGGTCGCAGAAGATCACGCTCTCCTTCTGACCGCAGTGCCGGTAGACGGCATCGATCATGTTGGAGATTTCCTTCTTCGTCATCAGCTTGTTGACGACGTCGTAGGAGAGCTTGGGATGCTTCGGCAGAAGCTCGCCGATCTTCATCCGGCCGGGCGTGGTCTCGTAGATCTTGGAGTAGGACTTGCCTTCCGCATCCAGGCCGATGTAGCGGCCGCGGATCTTGGTGGCGAGCGTGATCGCCTTGGCGTTCAGCGCGTGGTCGATCTCCGCCATGTTGGCGAACATCATGCCCTCGCCCGGCTCCTTCTCCTTCATGATGGAGAGGTAGTAGAGCCCCAGCACGATGTCCTGCGACGGCACGATGATGGGCTGGCCGTTCGCCGGGTGTAGGATGTTGTTGGTGGACATCATCAGCACGCGCGCTTCCAGCTGGGCTTCCAGCGAAAGCGGGACGTGCACGGCCATCTGGTCGCCGTCGAAGTCGGCGTTGAAGGCCGAGCAGACCAGCGGGTGCAGCTGGATCGCCTTGCCCTCGATCAGCACCGGCTCGAACGCCTGGATGCCGAGGCGATGGAGCGTCGGCGCGCGGTTCAGCATCACCGGGTGCTCGCGGATCACCTCGTCGAGGATGTCCCACACCTCGGGACGCTCCTTCTCCACCAGCTTCTTGGCCTGCTTCACGGTGGCCGAATGGCCCTTGGCGTCGAGGCGCGAATAGATGAACGGCTTGAACAGCTCAAGCGCCATCTTCTTCGGCAGGCCGCACTGGTGCAGCTTCAGCTCCGGGCCCACCACGATCACCGAACGGCCGGAATAGTCCACGCGCTTGCCGAGCAGGTTCTGGCGGAACCGGCCCTGCTTGCCCTTGAGCATGTCGGCGAGCGACTTCAGCGGCCGCTTGTTGGCGCCGGTGATGACGCGGCCGCGGCGGCCGTTGTCGAACAGCGCGTCAACCGCCTCCTGAAGCATGCGCTTCTCGTTGCGGATGATGATGTCCGGGGCGCGCAGCTCGATCAGCCGCTTCAGGCGGTTGTTGCGGTTGATGACGCGGCGGTAGAGGTCGTTGAGGTCGGAGGTCGCGAACCGGCCGCCGTCCAGGGGCACGAGCGGGCGCAGATCCGGCGGGATCACCGGAACGTGGGTGAGGATCATCCACTCCGGCTTGTTGCCGGACAGCTGGAAGGCCTCGACGATCTTGAGACGCTTGGCGAGCTTCTTGGGCTTCAGCTCGGTGGTGGCCTCGGAAATCTCCACGCGCAGGTCGGCGGCGATCTTGTCGAGGTCCATGCCGCGCAGGATCTCGCGGATGGCCTCGGCACCGATCATGGCGGTGAAGGCGCTCTCGCCATACTCGTCCTGGGCGCGCAGATACTCGTCTTCCGACAGGAGCTGACGGTACTTCAGCTTCGTGATGCCGGGCTCGGTGACCACGAAATACTCGAAGTAGAGAATCCGCTCGAGATCCTTCAGCGTCATGTCGAGCAGAAGGCCGATGCGGCTCGGCAGCGACTTCAGGAACCAGATGTGCGCCACCGGCGCGGCGAGCTCGATGTGGCCCATGCGCTCGCGGCGCACGCGCGAGAGGGTCACCTCGACGCCGCACTTCTCGCAGATGATGCCCTTGTACTTCATCCGCTTGTATTTGCCGCACAGGCACTCGTAGTCCTTGATGGGACCGAAGATGCGCGCGCAGAACAGGCCGTCACGCTCGGGCTTGAACGTGCGGTAGTTGATGGTCTCCGGCTTCTTGATCTCACCGTAGGACCAGGACTTGATCTTCTCCGGGCTCGCGATCGAGATGCGGATCTGATTGAAGGTCGGGGCCGGAACGGTCGGATTGAAGACGTTCAGGACTTCCTGATTCATGTTGAACCTCAATATAGCCAGCGGCTATGAAAACTGTGAGCCGCAGTCCGAGCGGGACCGCGACCCGAGCCGGCTCGCCGCCTAGCGGGGCACGGCGATGATTTCCCCATATGTCAGCCCCGCCGCGGATCGGGTCTCGTCGGAGGCATCGCGCACGTCGTAGCCGCAGCGCTCCAGCATCGCGACCACCTCGGCGGGCGAAGATCCGGACGAGCGCAGCAGAGGCTCGGCAAGCTCGGAGAGCACGATGGGCCGGTGCTCCGTCAGCACCTTCTGTGCACCGGCAAGCACCTTAGCCTCCGCGCCCTCCACGTCGACTTTGAGCAGCGCCGGCTTCAACCCATGCATCTCAACGAGATCATCGAGTGTCAGGGTGCCGATCGTCTCCACCTGTGCCGCCTGACCACGCACCGAGGGATGCACGAGATTGCCGATGGAGGAATATTCCTCCCGCCCCGGCACCACATGCAGCTCGTGCTCTCCGCGTGCGTCGCCGACGAGGCCGTTGAAGACGATGACCTTGTTCGCGACGCCGTTCACTTCGAGATTGGTGCGGAGCCGCTGCACCGCCCCCTGCGTGGGCTCGGCGGCCAGGACCCGCCCGGTGGTCAGATGCTTCGCCGCGAGCACCGAGAAAAATCCGATGTTCGCACCAATATCGAGAACGTCTCGGTCAGGCTTCACTTTACTCAGGAAAAGGTGGGCGATCTCGCGCTCGTACTCCCCGTTCCGCAGAATACGCGCCAGAAGATGCGACTTCGGACCGATATAGAACTCCCCCTCGAACTCCGGAACCTTCACCCGCACATCCGAGACGACAAATGATCCAAGCCGGTCGATGATACGGGATGCCGGCTCGGCTCGATATCGCATCCAAGCGCGCCGGAGCGCGAGCGGACCTGCAAGGACGGTACGCGCCCCGGGAGTAGTCTGGACCAGCTCCTTGAGTCCCATCAGCTATTCTCCAGATCGACGTTGAGGCCGAGCGAGCGCATTTCCTTCACGAGTACGTTGAAGCTCTCGGGAATGCCGCTCTCGAAGGTGTCCTCGCCGCGAACGATGGCCTCGTAGACCTTGGTGCGGCCGGCCACGTCGTCCGACTTCACGGTCAGCATCTCCTGCAGCGTGTAGGCGGCGCCGTAGGCCTCCAGGGCCCACACCTCCATTTCGCCGAAGCGCTGGCCGCCGAACTGCGCCTTGCCGCCCAGGGGCTGCTGGGTGACGAGCGAGTAGGGGCCGATGGAACGGGCGTGGATCTTGTCGTCGACCAGATGGTGGAGCTTCAGCATGTAGATGTAGCCCACCGTGACCTTACGATCGAACGGCTCGCCGGTGCGTCCGTCGAACAGCGTGGACTGGCCGGAGCGGTCAAGCCCCGCCCGTTCCAGCTCCTGCTCGATGTCCGCCTCGTGGGCGCCGTCGAACACCGGCGTCGCCATGGGCACGCCCTTGCGCAGGTTCTCGCCCAGCTCGGGAAGTTCCCCATCCTGAAGCTGGTCGATCTCCGGCTTGCCGTAGATGGTCTCCAGCCGGTCCCGCAGGGGCTTCAGATCCTGCTTGGCGTAATAGGCGTCCACCGCGGCCGCCACCTGCCGGCCGAGGCCCGCGCAGGCCCAGCCGAGGTGCGTCTCCAGGATCTGTCCGACGTTCATGCGCGAAGGCACGCCCAGCGGGTTCAGAACGATGTCGACATTGGTGCCGTCCTCAAGGAAGGGCATGTCCTCCACGGGCACGATGCGCGAGACCACGCCCTTGTTGCCGTGGCGGCCGGCCATCTTGTCGCCGGGCTGGATCTTGCGCTTCACCGCGACGAAGACCTTGACCATCTTCATCACGCCGGGGGGCAGCTCGTCGCCGCGCTGCAGCTTCTCGACCTTGTCGAGGAAGCGCTGCTCCAGGCGCTTCTTCGAGTCGTCGTACTGGGCGCGGATGGCTTCCAGCTCCGCCATGATGGCGTCGTCGGCCACCGCGAACAGCCACCACTGCGAGCGCGGGTACTCGGTGAGGAGCTCGCGGGTGACCACGCTCTCCTTCTTGAAGCCCTTGGGCCCGGCGATGGCGGTCTTGCCGTCGAGGATCTCGATCAGTCGGCCATAGACGTTGCGGTCGAGGATCGCCTGCTCGTCGTCACGGTCCTTGGCAAGGCGTTCGATCTCCTCGCGCTCGATGGCGAGGGCACGCTCGTCCTTGTCCACGCCGTGGCGGTTGAACACGCGCACTTCCACGATGGTGCCGGTGGTGCCGGGGGGCAGGCGCAGCGAGGTGTCGCGCACGTCGGCGGCCTTCTCGCCGAAGATGGCGCGGAGCAGCTTCTCCTCCGGCGTCATCGGGCTCTCGCCCTTGGGCGTGATCTTGCCGACCAGGATGTCGCCCGCGCGGACCTCGGCGCCGATGTAGACGATGCCGGCCTCGTCGAGATTCTTCAGCGCCTCTTCCGAGACGTTGGGAATGTCGCGGGTGATTTCCTCAGGCCCCAACTTCGTGTCGCGGGCCATGCACTCGAATTCCTCGATGTGGATCGAGGTGAACACGTCTTCCTTGACGATGTTCTCCGAGAGCAGGATCGAGTCCTCGAAGTTGTAGCCGTTCCACGGCATGAAGGCGACGAGCACGTTGCGGCCGAGCGCGAGCTCGCCGAGCTCCGTGGACGGGCCGTCGGCGATGATGTCGCCCTTGCGCACCTGGTCACCCACGCGCACCAGCGGACGCTGGTTGATGCAGGTGGACTGGTTGGAGCGCTGGAACTTCATCAGCCGGTAGATGTCGACGCCCGACTTGGACGGATCGGCCTCTTCCGTGGCGCGGATGACGATACGGGTGGCATCCACCTGGTCGATCACACCGGTACGGCGGGCGGCGATGGCGGCACCCGAATCCCGGGCGACGACGGCCTCCATGCCGGTACCGACGAGGGGCGCCTGCGAGCGCACCAGCGGCACCGCCTGACGCTGCATGTTGGAGCCCATCAGCGCGCGGTTGGCGTCGTCGTTCTCCAGGAACGGGATCAGCGCCGCGGCCACCGACACCAGCTGCTTGGGCGACACGTCCATGAAGTCGACGCGGTCGGGAGCGACCAGGAGCACGTCGCCCGCATGGCGGCAGACGATCAGGTCCTCCTCGAAGCGACCGTCCTTGTCGAGCGGGATATTGGCCTGCGCGACGTAGTACTTCCCCTCCTCCATGGCGGAGAGATAGACCACCTCATCGGTGACCTTCGAGTCCACCACGCGGCGGTAGGGCGCCTCGATGAAGCCGTACTTGTTCACGCGGGCGAAGGTCGCCAGCGAGTTGATGAGGCCGATGTTCGGGCCTTCCGGCGTCTCGATGGGGCAGATGCGGCCATAATGGGTCGGGTGCACGTCGCGCACCTCGAAGCCGGCGCGCTCGCGGGTGAGGCCACCCGGGCCAAGCGCCGAGAGGCGGCGCTTGTGGGTGATCTCCGAGAGCGGGTTGGTCTGGTCCATGAACTGCGACAGCTGGGACGAGCCGAAGAACTCGCGCACCGCCGCCGCCACCGGCTTGGCGTTGATGAGGTCCTGCGGCATCACGGTGTCGATGTCGACCGACGACATGCGCTCCTTGATGGCGCGCTCCATGCGCAGCAGGCCGACGCGATACTGGTTCTCCATGAGCTCGCCCACCGAGCGCACCCGGCGGTTGCCCAGGTGGTCGATGTCGTCGATCTCGCCCTTGCCGTCGCGCAGCTCCACCAGCGTCTTGATGACGGCGAGGATGTCGTCGCGGCGCAGCACCCGCACGGTGTCGGGGCAGTCGAGGTCGAGGCGCATGTTCATCTTCACGCGGCCGACCGCGGAAAGGTCGTAGCGCTCCGGATCGAAGAACAGCGAGTGGAACATGGCCTGCGCCGAATCGATGGTCGGCGGCTCGCCCGGGCGCATCACGCGGTAGATGTCGAAGAGCGCGTCCTCGCGGGTCACGTTCTTGTCGGCCGACAGCGTATTGCGGATGTAGGCGCCGGTGTTGACGTGGTCGATGTCGAGGACCGGAATCTCGTTGTAGCCGGCTTCCTCAAGCAGCTTCAGCATCTTCTCGGTGATTTCCTCACCGGCTTCCGCATGAATCTCGCCAGAGCGCACATCGACGAGGTCCTCGGCGATGTACTGGCCGATCATCTCCTCGTCGGAGATCTTGAGGCCCTTGAGGCCCTTCTCGGCGAGCTGGCGGGCGGCGCGCACGGTCAGCTTCTTGCCGGCCTCGAGCACAACCTCGCCGGTGTCGGCGTCCACCAGGTCGGAAACGGCCTTGTAGCCCTTCATCCGCTTGGGATCGAACGGCATGCGCCAGCCGCCCTTGGCCCGCTCGAAGGGGATCTTCTCGTAGAAGGTCGAGAGGATCTCCTCGTTATCGAGGCCGAGGGCATAGAGCAGGCTCGTCACCGGGATCTTCCGGCGCCGGTCGATACGCGCATAGACGATGTCCTTGGCGTCGAACTCGATGTCGAGCCAGGAGCCGCGATAGGGAATGATGCGCGCGGCGAAGAGCAGCTTTCCGGAGGAGTGCGTCTTGCCCTTGTCGTGGTCGAAGAACACGCCCGGCGAACGGTGCATCTGCGAGACGATGACGCGCTCGGTGCCGTTCACGATGAACGTGCCGTTCATGGTCATCAGCGGGATGTCGCCGGTGTAGACGTCCTGCTCCTTGATGTCCTTCACCGACTTGGCGCCGGTATCGGGATCCACATCGAACACGATGAGGCGGAGCGTCACCTTGAGCGGGGCGGCAAACGTCATGCCGCGCTGGCGGCACTCGTCCACGTCATACTTGGGCGGCTCGAACTCGTAGCGCACGAACTCCAGCATGGCCGCGCCGGAGAAGTCGGAAATAGGGAATACCGACTTGAACACCGCCTGCAGGCCGTCGTCGTCGCGGCCGCCCTTGGGTTCCTCGATCTGCAGGAACTGGTCGTAGGATGCCTTCTGAACCTCGATGAGGTTCGGCATCTCGGCCACTTCCTTGATCTTGCCGAAGAACTTGCGGATCCGCTTACGACCGGTGAACGTTTGCGCCATCTCGATCCTCGTCCGTCCTGGTCCTCATCGGGCCGGCACCCTGGCGTTCGTCATGAAACGCAAGGGCTCGCCGCGCCGGCACCGGAACCTCATCGACCGTCCGGTCCGAAGGGGTGGGGGCACGAGGCCATCCCCCTTCAGCACCATGACGGCTCTCCCGGCAGCCGCGCGGACCCATCCGCGTTGGCTGCCGGGAGAACCGTCCTCTCCCGCGACGCCGCCCCGGCAAGCCGGCGCGGCGCTATGGACGGGGTCCGGCGGACCGGACCCCGAATGTCAAAAGCTCACTTGAGCTCGACCTTGGCGCCAGCCTTCTCGAGCTGGGCCTTGAGCTTCTCGGCCTCGTCCTTGGAAACGGCTTCCTTGACGGGCTTCGGAGCGCCTTCCACCAGGTCCTTGGCTTCCTTGAGGCCGAGACCGGTGATGGCGCGCACTTCCTTAATGACCTCGATCTTCTTCTCGCCGGCGGCGGCGAGGACGACCGTGAACTCGGTCTGCTCTTCCACCGCGGCGGCGGCAGCGGCCGGGGCAGCGGCAACGGCCACGGCGGCGGCGGCGGAAACGCCCCACTTCTCCTCGAGGAGCTTCGCCAGCTCGGCGGCCTCGAGAACGGTGAGGGAGGACAGCTCGTCGACGAGCTTGGTCAGATCAGCCATGGGAATACGTCCTTAGATAGGTTCGGATTTGGATATTGCGAGATCGGGCCGCGGTCACGCGGCCGTGTCCTCACGCAGCTTCGTCCTGCTTGGCATAGGCCCCGAACACGCGGGCGAGCTTCGCCGCCGGTGCCGTGGTGAGCTGCGCGATCTTGGTCGCCGGGGCCTGGATGAGGCCGACGAGCTTTCCGCGCAGTTCGTCCAGGGACGGCAGTGTGGCGAGCGCCTTCACACCGTCCACGTTGAGGGCCGTGGTGCCCATCGCTCCGCCGAGGATGACGAACTTGTCGTTGGCCTTGGCGAATTCGACGGCAACCTTCGGCGCCGCCACCGGATCGCTGGAATAAGCGATCACCGTGGGTCCCTTGAGCAGGGACGCCACGTGGGCGACGTCGGAGCCTTCCAGAGCGATCTTGGCGAGGCGGTTCTTGGCCACCTTCACGGTCGCACCGCTTGCCTTCATCTGCCGGCGCAAGCGCGACATCTGGGCAACGGTGAGGCCGGAATAGTGGGCGACCACGACGACGGACGTGCTCTTGAACACATCCGTGAGCGTCGTGACGAGCTGTTGTTTTTCCGCTCGATCCACGTCTGGCTCTCTTTAAGCCTGTGGCGGCTCCTTCGCCTCCGAGGAGGCACCGGACCCGCCGGTTGCGCCTTGCCGCGTTCCACGGCCAACCTGTCGTCACGACATGAAGGCCGCGATCCGCGACGCTCACATGCCCTGTCCCCTCATGCCCGGGCACGGAAAACCGTGTCGCGAAGCGCAAGGCGCTGGTTCCGAACCGATCTTCATCTTCGCGCGACACGAGCCGGCGAAGGCCGAAATCCGCTCTTCCCCGTCTATGCTGGCCTCCCAAAGCCCGCCTCGGCGAGGCGGGTGCGGAAATTAAGCCTTGAAAGAACGCCAGATTGAGCGAACATCAGGGCACCGGCAGTCTCGGACAGGACTTCCGTCTGTTCACGATCCGTCAAAGTTGACAGGTCATTACAGACGATAAGGCCGGGCGGGCGAACCCTCCCAGCCCTTCCGCCCACTCAAGGGCGAAAGCTCCACACTTCAGAATCTCCCGCATGTCGCCACGCAGGAGAGCGGCGCTTATAGCCGACTTCGGCACGCTTGTCACCCCTGGCACTTGACAAATCGCAAAGCCTGCGATCGCACCGGCCAACGGCGGCAGCGGCGCCCCGTATCCCCTTCCCGCGCAAACAAAAAAGGGAGGCTGCGTGGCAGCCTCCCTGCTTGTCCGGGACGAAACCCGATCAGGCGGTGAGAACGGTCGCCGGCTCCACCTTGATGCCGGGGCCCATGGTGGAGGAGACCGCCACGCGCTGCAGGTACGTGCCCTTGGCGCCGGCGGGCTTGGCCTTCACCACCGCGTCCACAAAGGCGCGGATGTTCTCGGCCAGCTTGTCGGCCGGGAACGAGGCCTTGCCGATGCCGCCATGGATGATGCCGGCCTTCTCGACGCGGAACTCCACCGCGCCGCCCTTGGCGGCGGCGACGGCGCCCTTCACGTCCATGGTCACGGTGCCGACCTTCGGGTTCGGCATCAGGCCGCGCGGGCCGAGGATCTTGCCGAGACGGCCGACCAGCGGCATCAGGTCCGGGGTGGCGATGCAGCGATCGAAATCGATGGTGCCGCCCTGGATGCTCTCCAGCAGGTCCTCGGCGCCGACGATGTCGGCACCGGCCGCCTTGGCCTCGTCGGCCTTGGCGCCGCGCGCGAACACGGCGACGCGCACGGTGCGGCCCGAGCCGTTGGGCAGGTTGCACACGCCGCGCACCATCTGGTCCGCATGGCGGGGATCGACGCCGAGGTTCAGCGCAACCTCGATGGTCTCGTCGAACTTGGCCGTGGTCCGCTCCTTGAGCAGCGTCAGGGCCTCGTCCAGGGGGTAGAGCTTGACACGGTCAATGCCCTCGTTGACGGCGCGGATGCGCTTGCCTTGCTTTGCCATGGCGCTCACCCCTGAACCTGCAGGCCCATGGACCGGGCCGAACCTTCGATCATCTGGACGGCGGCCTCGACGGTCTCGCAGTTCAGATCCTTCATCTTCTTCTCGGCGATCTCCGCGAGCTGGGCGCGCGTGACCTTGCCGACGAAGGTGCCCTTGCCGGGCGTCTTCGAGCCGGAGCCGGGCTTCTTCTTCGTCTCGAGGCCGGCGGCCTTCTTGAGGAAGTAGGAGACCGGCGGGGTCTTCAGCTCGAAGGTGAAGGAGCGGTCCTGGTAGGCGGTGATCACCACCGGGATCGGCATGCCCTTTTCGAGCTGCGCGGTCTGGGCGTTGAACGCCTTGCAGAATTCCATGATGTTCAGGCCGCGCTGACCGAGCGCGGGGCCGATCGGCGGGGCCGGATTGGCGCTGCCGGCGGGCACCTGCAGCTTGACGTAACCCGTAATTTTCTTCGCCATTTCACAACTCCCCAAATGCGCCGCGCGCCCCCTCGGGGGCTTGCGGCCGGGATCGCGTGGTGCGGATCAAAGGGCGCTTGGCGAGACGCCCCCTCCCCTCCCACGCCGGCGCCGCCACCCAAGGCGGGGGCGCCAGGTACGGCGGCGCAACCGCCGCCGATTGCGCTCAGACCTTCTCGACCTGAGCGAATTCCAGTTCCACCGGCGTCGCGCGGCCGAAGATGGACACCGCCACCTTCACGCGCGAGCGGCTTTCGTCCACCTCTTCCACGATGCCGTTGAAGGAGGCGAAGGGCCCGTCGGCCACCTTGACCGTCTCGCCCACCTCGAAGGTAATGGAGGGCTTCGGCCGCTCGATGCCTTCCTGCACCTGCTGCAGGATGCGCATGGCCTCGGACTCGGAAATCGGCATGGGCTTGTTGTCGGCGCCCAGGAAGCCGGTGACCTTCGGCGTGTTCTTGATGAGATGGAAGGCCTCGTCGGTGAGGTCCATCTTCACCAGCACGTAGCCGGGGAAAAACTTGCGCTCGGTGTCCACCTTCCGGCCCCGGCGTACCTCCACCACCTTCTCGGTGGGCACGAGGATCTGCTCGAACAGGTCGGTGAGATTACGCTGCTCGGCCTGCTCGCGGATGGAGTCGGCCACCTTCTTCTCGAAGTTGGAATAAGCGTGAACGATGTACCAGCGCTTCGCCATGTCTGCCGCCCTTCCGCTCAGTGCCCGAGGGTGAGGAGGGTGGAGACGCCGAACCGGATGATCTGGTCGACGATCAGGAAGAAGATCGAGGCGAGGAGCACCATCACGAACACCATGGCGGTGGTGATCAGCGTCTCGCGCCGCGTCGGCCAGGTGACCTTCGCCGTCTCGGCGCGGACCTGCTGAAAGAACTCGACGGGACTGTTCTTCGCCATGACGCTCTTCGCCACCTGTGCCGGGCGGCCCCGCCGGAAAACCGGCAGCCGCCATATCAATGCCGCGGCGCATGCGCCGCTGGAATTTGCTCGACCCGCCGGCGCCGGCTCTTGCGAGACGTTGCTTCGGGATCCATCGGGCGGCCCAAGCTCGCGCCCCGCCCCTCGGCTCGCTGGACCTGCCGCTCTTTTCAGGAGTGGCAGGAGTGGAGGGACTCGAACCCCCAACCCCCGGTTTTGGAGACCGGTGCTCTAACCAGTTGAGCTACACTCCTAGGCCGGAACCTCGATGCGGAGACCAAGGGGCCCGCCTGCGTCGAGGGTAGACTCCGCCGCGCCGGGAAGTGACCCAGCGCATCGGACGCGTGTATCTAGAGAGATGCGCGGCGCCTGTAAAGGGGCACGCTACTGCGCCGCCGCGTCGGCCACAGGTTCCGCAGGCGTGGCCGGCGCCCCCTCGCGCGCCGGATAGAGGCCTTCGCTGAAGCCGCCATTGGCCGGCGCGTAATACGGCGTCGTGCGCATCACGGCGGCAAACTTGTCGTTGTCCGCCTTGCTGCTCACATAGGGCACGTCGCGCTTGGTCTTGAGCGCGAATGCATCGCCCTGGAAATGATCGAACTCGACGGCGCTCGAATCAAAGCCGAGGCAAGCCTCGCGGTCGAAGGGCCCGCCCATCATTTCCTTGTAGTAGACATTGGGCTTCACGCAGAGCTTGAAGTTCCTTACCGTCCATTCGCCCTGGATCACCTCGCGCCGCCCCTCCTCCCAGACGAGGAGGCGACCGCCCTTGGCGCCCGGAGGCGGAGGCTCGAAATAGGCGGCGATGGGGCCGCTGAAGCGATAGGCGCCGATCAGGGTGCGCCCGCCCCAGCTTGCGGCGCGCTTGGCCTGCGCGTCCTCCACCTGCTCCGGTGTGGCGCAGCCCACCAGCGCCCCACAGAGGGCCGCCACCGGCGCGTGGACGCGAATTGCCCTGATCATGGTCATCCCTGACGCAAGAAAGGCAGGCCTCGGCCTGCCTTTCTATTGTTCACTCCGAGGCGACCGCCCGATCGGCAGCCCTTAGATCACTCGATGATGGCGGCGACGACGCCGGCGCCAACCGTGCGGCCACCCTCGCGGATGGCGAAGCGCAGCTTCTCTTCCATGGCGATCGGCACGATCAGCGCCACGTCCATGGACACGTTGTCC